>Ga0116116_1000222_pt1 | contig 69632 bp, 50 predicted proteins | sample June2015DPH_10_1_FD_89722 | JGI IMG/M metagenome (GOLD analysis project Ga0116116, IMG submission 89722) | Peatland microbial communities from SPRUCE experiment site at the Marcell Experimental Forest, Minnesota, USA - June2015DPH_10_150 | ecosystem: Environmental > Terrestrial > Soil > Wetlands... | reverse complement strand
TCATCGCCCATCGCACCATCCTTTCGGCCTGACCTGCTCCCCAGAGCACGTATGCCGCCGTGATCAAGTCACCGAACGTCATCTCCTTTTTCGGTTTAATGTTCATCACCGACATGATGACCTCGAAACGCTTCGGCTTCTATGGGGTGAAACCCTACCTGGCTGATTCACCAGACGGCAGGGGCGCAGGGAGTTACAGAAATACTTGAATTTCAGGCTACGTTGCCTGTTGGAGCCTTTCGCACAACGACATGCACGTATCTCGTCCCGCAAAGGTTCTTTGAATACGAACCCAAATCTGGAAACCCCGATTATCCCGCAGCTCCTTTTCGGATATTCCTGTCTTGCAGCACGCCTCGAATTCCAAGACGCTGATTTGGAGGATGATCCGGCATTTTCTTACCCCAGTTGTTTGGCACGGGTCAACTTGGGAAATTCAGCCAGTTTCACGCGCGGCGATATTCGCCCCCCAGCTTCGCGGACAGCGTAGGGAATTGTCACCGATCTTTACGTCACGAGCGAAATCTACATCAGCACGGTGGCGGGTATTCCTGAGCGTTCACGGTCAACGATACAGGTAGGGTTTTACCCCATAGACAAGTAGTGCCATTGTGCCGAGATTCCGGCAAGCAAGTTCATGGAAACCCTGTTGGCCAGCGGCAGTGGCTGGGGAGGGCGTTCAATGAGGAAGGACTTGAAATGAACGATAGAGTCAAGAGGCTTGCTGTGGCAGTGGGTGGCGTAGCCGTGGTCGCATGGCTGGTCTTCATTGCGCAGGTGACGAACGTCTATTCAGAAATTGATGCGGACGGATGGAAGATCGCAATTGCCGTCTCCATCCCATGTTTTCTCGTTCCGTTTGCGCTTGTTCAAGGAATTGCCTGGGTCATAGCCGGCTTCAGACTGCTGACTCGGCATCAAGAGGATCGGTCATCGAAGACATTCGTGGGGCGAACCGGTGCCCCGCATCTTACCTCCGACTCTGGGTGAGAAGTATAAACTCTGATAGACTGAACATCCCATATCCGGTTGCCTCGAACCAGTTGAGGCTCGCTTGGACGAAGGCACGCCGGCAAAATATGAACAAATGCAAGCTCCGCCGCAGCGGACGCCACTGGCTTTGCGTAGCATAGCACTTTTTGAAGCTGCCAAGGGAGTTCTCGTGCTCGCCGCCGCCTGCGGGATCATTTCTTTGCGACATACCGATTTACATGCGGCGACGGATGCTTTCCTGCTCCGGCACGGGGTTAACCCGGAGCGGCACTACACACGCCTGTTTATTGAATCGGTGGCCAAGGCCACCAACCGCCACGTGGGCGAAATCGCCGCGCTGGGATTTGCCTACACGCTGATTCGCTTGGTGGAAGGTTATGGGTTATGGTATGGCAAGCATTGGGCCGAGTGGTTTGCCGTGATTTCGGCGGGAATGTACCTGCCGCTGGAGTTTCAGCATCTTGCTCACCACACAACGATCCTCAACGCGGGCGTGATGTTCTTCAACGTCGTGATAATTCTCTACTTGGCGAAGTGTTTGAACCAGCAACGGTGTCACCGGCGCTCGGCCTCACATAACAACACTGAAAACGGGAAGTCTCCTTCGTAGCGGCACATCCGGTCACCTTTGTCAGTATTTCAACCACCTCGGTGATCCGCGAAGTTTCCTGCTTCTCGCTGCCGGGTATGTCTGGATACAGAGTATTCTCCCATGATCGAGCATTCTTTGTCGGCCGAGTATCTGTCTGCGATTGCTTAACAACTCGGCCATTCCGAGCTTTTGACGGATCGTCAGGCGTACCGCCAAACGCTCCAGGATCGTTTATACGGGGTTTTGACGGGGTAGTGGGGCTCTTGGCTGGGTATGGAGCGTCGAAATTCGGGAAATCCTAGGGCGCAAATCAACAATTGACCGTAAAATTGGCAACTCGGCGGTGAATTTCGGTAATTGTGCGGCCGCGGTGGGGCACTGACTGGTACTCAATCGGCTGCTGCTCCGGCTGTTCTTTCTGCTTATGGTGACTTGAATCCGGGCAGGGGGGACAATGCTGGGCCAGTTCCTGTTCCTTGTGGTGGAGTGCGTTCGCGGCGTACTTTTCAGCCTTGCTTCTCTTGGTCGGCGGGTTATGCTCGAAATTGTTAGTCCAATTGATCGCGTAATGCGTCGAAACACACCAGGCAGGGCAATGGGACAGGACCTTGGCACCCACTCCTCGGCGGGTTCTTCGTCCCCTGGCAGAGGGGAGAGGCCCCCGGCCAGTCCAAAGCTACGCAGGCTCTTTGTCTGTGTATTGCGTCTGGCCGTGGCCGTGGTGATACTGGCGGTCGTGGCCGGCTTGTTCTGGTTGCGGGTCAGCCTCTACCACAGGTTCGTTCTCTTCCCACGGGAAGAAGCGGCCTGGCAAGCTCTCCGCGCGCAGCGCCAGGTTGTGAGCGTGAACGAAAGCTGGAACGAGTATCGCGGCATCCTGCACAGCCACTCGCATTTCTCCCACGACAGCGAAGTCGCTTTCGAAGACATCCTCCGCGCGCTCGAAACCGCGGAGCTCGATTTCATCTGCATGAGCGATCATCCGGTGGACGGTCGCGCGGATTTCGCCTGGCAGTGGCGCGGCATTCACGACGGGAAACTCTTCATTCCGGGTTTCGAGATGAAGGAAGGAATGATGCCGTTTGGCGTAAACCGTGGTGTGGTGCTGAGCAACCGGACTGATTCCGCCACGCTGGCGAGGCAGATTATCGAGAACCAGGGAGTACTGTTCTACGCCCACCCGGAAGAGCCGCGTGATTGGGACCGGCCCGAACTCACCGGCATGGAAATTTACAACCTGCACACCGACTTTAAACGAACCGGTGAGAACTTGAGCGGCTTGCTTCCGGATATTTTCCTGAGCTTGCGTAAATACCCGGATCACATTTACCGGCTCATGTTTCATCGGCCAACCGAATTTCTCCAGCGCTGGGATGACTTGAACCGGACGCGCCACATCACCGGCATTGCGGGAAACGACTGCCATCAAAACGTGGGTTTCCGTGCCTTCTCCACGGAGTCGGGCACCATCCAGGTCGAAGACACAAGTCCCAAGACCCTCAAGGAATTCAAGCTCAACTGGTTTACGCGGCTCCTCGCGCGCTCGCTTTTGGGTCCGCTCGAACCGAACCGGAAACTTTTCCAGGTGCAACTGGACCCGTACGAGCGCTCGGCCCGTTTTGTGAATACCCATGTCCTGGCCCGCGGGTTGAGCGAAACGGCCATTCTGGATTCCTTGCGGGCTGGCCGCGTGTTCATCGGGTTCGACATGATCGCTGACGCCTCTGGTTTCCGGTGGCTTGCCCACAACCAATCTGGCTCCGTGGTGATGGGCGAGACCCTGTCATTTTCCAAGGAAACAACTTTGCGGGCAACCTCGCCCCTGCCCTGCCGTTTCACCATCGTCAAGGACGGCGGAGTCGTCCACCGACAGGCAGGCCGCGCTTTGGAATGGAAGCCAATGGGACCGGGAAAATACCGCGTCGAGGCTGAACTCAAGCTGTTGGATCAGTGGGTACCTTGGGTTTACGCGAACCCAATCGAATTGCAGTAGCGCGGCACCAAGGTATCCCGTGTTTCGTTCCCAGAGGATGCAGCGAGCGAGTCTCTTTGCACGACGGAGTATGTTCCCCGGCTTTTTCAAAAACCCGGCCCTTTCTACCTTCTGACCGCTCGCAGGAAGGTACGCCAAACGATCCAGGATCGTTTATACGGCGGTCTGATGCGGTGGTGGTACTCTTCGCTGGGTGGCCGGCTGAAAATCCAAGAATGCGCGGGTCAGACATCGGAAGTTGAAGCCGATCCGCCACCGAAACGCAAGCCGATGTCTCTATGTGCCAGGCTGTTAACCCTGTTTCGCAGTTATTGGATCTGGTATTTGGCCGACGATTTATAGCGATTTATCTTGTTGGGCGTGGTGAACGGTGTATGTTGTCAATTCTAACGGAGCTAAGTGTACCAGGTGTCCGACTGCCATTCGTATGGGTAGTCCCTCCCTGCTATCCCCTGCACTGTGAAATCGGAGCCGCAATGGCGGCTCAAAACAGACAACAAACAAATTCAGAAAGATAAACGTATGGCTACAAAAGCAGTCGCAAACAAGTGCCCCAGTCCGAGCGTTCAGGACGCCAAGAACCACAAATCAACTCCTTCGCATGAGTTGATTGAAGCAAGGGCTTACGAGATATGGCGTGCGGAAGGGCAGCCAGCGGGCTGCGAGCAGAAGAATTGGTTCCGGGCGGAAGCGCAATTGCAGGGCGCGTAGATCGGCCTTCAATGAGGTTCTTTGCCGCGGGTTGCGCTTGGGGGTAAGGTCTTATGCACAAGACAGTATCTTCAATTGTGGCCTGCGTGCTTCTTTAGATACATTCTGCTGAATCTCAGCCATGTCGGCAGATTCCACGTTGAGCCAGTTCATCTGGGTACACGCAAACCGGGCACCGACAGAACAGATCAACCTCGATTCATCCGCCTCTGGTCCTGGACATCAATCCGCAGATGCAATGTGAAGGGGCAGAGGCGTACCGCGTATTGCATGGTGAACGAACCCCGCTTGCGTCCTCGGGAGAAAAGTCTTGCGGGCGGAACATCACGCGTCATACTGTGAGTCACGCATGACTCAGTGTCCAATGAGCGCAAAGTACGGACCATCGCCCGGCATTCTGCCAGGGATCGAACGCCATTCGTTTCGGGTCGCAGTAGTTATGGTTGTTTTCATCGGGCTGATTCTTGCGCCGCAGTGCATGGGCCAGAGGCCTCCTCAGAACCCGATGACACAAACGCGTTACACGCCCAAGAAGCTAGGTTACAAGCTCTTTTGGGAAGATCAATTCAATGGGAACCAACTCGACCCTCACAAATGGGCAGTGCGTGGCGTGGGACCACGAGCGCTGGGTTACGTATCAGGCGAGGCGGTCAAAGTTGAAAACGGCTGCCTGAAGTTGCTGGCTTTGAAGAAGGACGGTCGCGTTCTCGTTGGTGCGGTCGGCACGCAAGCGGCCTTGACGACCCGGTACGGGTATTTCGAGTGCCGGGCAAGATTGCAGAAGTCGTCTGGAATCTGGGCTGCTTTCTGGATTCAATCGTCTCGAATATCCCAGGGGGAAGATCCTGCCACGTTTGGTGCAGAGATCGACATCATGGAGTGCTTCAAGAAGCTGGGCACCGACATTGTGTCACACAACGTGCATTGGGCGTACGGACCCAATCAAAAATCGACGCATGGGATGCAGAGCTACCGAAAGGGTGTCAGCAAGGGATTTCACACGTTTGCAGTGGAATGGATCCCGGAGAAATACATTTTTTACGTCGATGGGTACAAGTACATTATGAGGTCACGACTGGCATTTCTCATATCGAGGAATACATGATTCTGAGCATGGAGGTGCCTTCGAATGCGGCTGAACTGAATACTGCCGTTTTCCCCGATGTGTTTGAAGTCGATTACGTGAGGGTCTATAAGAAGGCGCGGTGAATGTCCAGGTCATAGTTGCCGAGTATTTCCCCCCATTCATTAAATCGGCGCCCATTTCCACGTTTCAAGCGCTCGCCAGGTGCACCGCCAAGCGCTCTGGGATCGGTTATACGGCGTTTTGATGGGGTGGTGGTGCTCTTAACTGGGTATGGCGGGTTGAAATGTTGGAAAAGCCAGGGCGGAAATTGGGAATTGACCGCATGTTCTGTGCTTCGGTAGTGGAAATAGCACTGCCGCGGGTTACGGCGACCGCAGGCGATAAAGCCGAGCCGCGTAATTCGTCCACTGGGGATCGCTGAAATAGGCCGTGCCGTCGGTCAGCGTATTGGTTCCCACTGGCGACCAAGCGGGACTGACCAGGTTCGTGCAAGCTTCCACCACGACCGTCAGGTTGCTTGTTCCGGTGAAGGTGAAGCCGAATTGATTGGTGCGTACGCCGAAACTCGGGTCATTGCTCTGCACCTGTGCGTCCCACAGCATCGTCGGATGCCCATCAAACGTCGAGCTCCAACCCGTGGCGCCAGGCAGGTAATAGACGGTCACATGGGTTGCACCGTAAAAGACATTTAAACCAAGGCTCGGCGCGTTGCCCTGGAAATAGACGTTCGTAAGGGTGGTGCAGCCATAAAACACTTGGTCAGCGAGGGTGGTGACGCTCTTGGGAATCGTGATGCTGGTTAGGCTGGGGCAGTTTCCAAAGGCTCCGACCCCGATGCTGGTGACGTTGGTGCCGATCGTTACGCTGGCCAGGCTGGTGCAGTCCGAGAACGCATTTGTTCCGATGTTGGTGACGCTGTTGGGAATCATGGCGCTGGTTAGTCTTGTACAGCCACCGAATGTTGCACCGCCGATAATGCTGACGCTGTTGGGAATCGCGACTGTGCTCAGGTTGGTGCAGAAAGAAAACGCGTTGTCCCCAATGCTGGTGACGCTCTTGGGGATAGTGACGCTGGTTAGGCTGCTGCAGCCAGAGAATGTTGCATAGCCGATGCTGGTTACGCTGTTGGGAATGCTTACGCTGAGCAGACCTGCGCAGTCATCAAAGGCGTAGTCCCCGATCTTTGTGACACTCCCCGTCATCGTAATGTTAGATAAACCGGTGCAGCCATAAAAGGCAGCACTACCGATGGTGCTAACGCTGCTCGGGATCGTGATACTGGTTAGGCCAGTGCAGCCATAAAACACTTGGTCACCAAGGCTCGCGACACTGTTGGGAATCGTGATATTGGTTAGGCTGATGCACCCGGAAAATGTTGCGTATCCGATGCTGGTAACGCTGTTTGGAGTCGTGATGCTCGTCAAGTTGGTGCAGTCATAAAATACATAATCCCCGATGCTGATGACGCCGTCGGGGATCGTGACGCCGGTCAGGCTGGTACAGTCCGAGAACGCGTTGTCTCCGAGGCGCGTAACCGGCAGGTTAATGACGGTATTGGGGATGGTCACAGCGCCGCCGGTACCGGTGTATCCGGTAATGGTGATGCTGCCGCTATTGTTCGTGTAGTTGAATTGCGCTTGCACCGTGGCCGGCAGGATCAAAAGAAGCAAAAGCAGCAATCTCGTTGCGCAGGTGGTTCTCACACTCATGGGAGTCTTTCTTCCAGACCGTTGACCAAATGGCATCATAACGTTCATCACGACCACGGCGGGGCCGACTCTCCTGTTGCGCCGGCATGCGGCGTGACGGATTGCAAAGCTGGTGTGCGCCGCTTGAGCGCACAGCCCGTTGCGAGCGTCGCTGAACGGCCGAGCTGGCAAGCCGAACGGCTCACCAAAGACCCGGTGTGGAGAACAGACGCCCCCTGGCGTGCCGCAGTTCACGCACATCCTCGTCAGATTCTGCCCAGCAAGAGCAGGACAACTACAATCGCCAGGACCGCGCCCAGTCCGCTGCTCGGATAATAACCCCAATTCCGGCTGTGTGGCCAGTTAGGGAGACTGCCAAACAACATCAACACCAGCAGTACCACCAAGACAGTTGCCAACATAATGTTCCTTTCAACGTCCGAAAAGGTCCAGCCGACCCGCCAGCAGTCGTTGTGCGCTGTCTGACGTCCCATGTTGGATGAGTCGGCTGTTTTTCATGACACAAGAATGAAACCCAAAAGCAGTTCAGCCGCTATGGGGTGAAACCCTACCTGGCTGATTCGGGAGGCGACAGGGGCGTAGGCTGCGAAGTGCGATGTAGCTCACGCTGGATGGTGTTCACCAACAGGAGGTTGAAACTGACAATCCCGAATACGTAGAAGAGGTCAAACGGTGATGGCGGGGTCACCGGGCAGGCAACGACAATGACCCCGTTTCGTCGTCCGTTTCATTGTCATCGCACACGGCGGCGGATATTCCTGGCCGTTTTTGGCCCACCATGCACGAAAATCCGATCACTCCGGGGATTAATTGCGGTCAGTCACGCACCGCCGCATCGCAACGTGGAACCAGTTCATTCCACCCGTGTACCGGAGCGTGGAATCTGGCAGAAAGGTGACAGATGGCAAAAGCCGTGATCTTTTCCTGCCTCGGTCGGAGAACATCTGTGGACCCGACGGCCTTTTGCGCTCTGGAGCCGGCGCCGATTGGCGTTCTGGGGGACGGAGAAGTGGCATCACCCCCGATCTGACGAGGACCTATCGAAATCAAAACCGGCTGTTCTTGAGGAGACGAAAACAGCGACTGTCGCCTGTGTTTACAGGGGGATCGTGTTTTGATTTTCCGCAAAGTTTTGTCACAGCCACTCCCCCCTTTTCCCCACCCGCTGCAGTTTTCCGCTTCTTGATTCCGCGGCCTGATTCCCTCTTGGTTGCTCGTTCCGTTGGCGAAATCGCACCCCGTCTCAAGGCGGAATTTCACCCGCCGCGGTGCTCACCCCTCTCCACGTTGATTCACCGCAGAGTTTTTGGACCTGACACCACGTGGCGCGGTGATTTTCGGGGTTGTGTGCGGCGGAGTGGCAAGCTGCCGGGCGGTGAACGACCACGACCGTTTTTTCTACGGGCCATTTCCCTCGGCTGTTGGGGCGATCCAACCCGATGGGTTTCGTGGCAGGACCGGGGGAAACTGCTCGCCTCGATATGATACTGCGATGTGATACTGCATGCCGCGAAATGGGTCCATTTCGGGGTCAAATGGAGGCGAACCTGAACAACTCAGAAGTGGGAATCAAGCCCGTCAGTATTGATGATTCCGCGTGTGTCCACTTGGGGAAAAAACCTGGTCTCTGGATTTTCAGTCCTCTGCTCTGCCAACTGAGCTACCCAGCCGCCCGCCCGCGAACGCGCTTTTCAACCGGTCCCGGCCGCCTTTGGCAAGCCGATTCCGCCGGGCTCAAAGCTGCTGCATCGCCTGATCGAGCGCGGCATAAAGCTGGTTCATCGTCGCCTCGGTTTCGTCGCCCATGTTCGAGATACGGAAGGTCGTGCCCTTGATCTTTCCATAACCGCCGTCAATCAGGAAGCCTTGGTCCTTCACCAACTTCTGCAGCTTCGGCACGTCCACCACGCGGCCGCCCGGCCGGGCGCCGTTGCTGACGCAGGTGAGCGTGACCGATTCGAAGCCCGGTTCCGGGAACAGAACGAAGCCGTGCTTGGCCGCCCAGGCGCGGGTGAGTTCCGCCAGTTTGCGGTGACGCGCGTAGCGCGCCTCCAGGCCCTCGGCGAAAATGTCCGCGAGCTTGGATTCCAGCGCATAGACGTGGCCGATGCTCGGCGTGCTCGGCGTCATGCTTTGCTCCGCGTTCTTCTGGAACTCGACGAAATCGAAATAATAGCCGCGGTCCTTGATCGTCGCGGCCTTCGCCAGCCCGCCGGGCGAACAGACGAAAAGGGCCGTGCCCGGCGGCAGCGCGAAGGCCTTCTGCGTTCCCGCCAGCAGCACATCAATGCCCAGCGCATCGAACTCGATTTTTGTTGCCGTCATGGAACTGACCGAGTCCACGATGAACATCACGTTGGGATGCTTTTGCTTGAGCGCCGCGATTTCCGCCAGCGGGCTCATCACGCCGGTGGAGGTTTCGTTGTGGATGACCGTGAGCGCGTCGAACTGGCCGGTCGCGAGTCGGGCGTCAACCTGCTCAGCGCGGATGGGCGACCCCCATGGCACCTGGAGCGCCTCGGCGTCCTTGCCGCAGCGTTTGGAGACGTCCAGCCACTTGTCCGAAAACGCCCCGCACATGCAGTTGAGGACTTTTTTAGCGACGAGGTTGCGGATGGCGCCTTCCATGACGCCCCAGGCCGAGGAGGTGGAGATATAGACGAGCTGCTTCGTGTAGAGCAGTTGCTGGAGTTGCGGCTGGATGGTCGCGTAGAGGTCTTTGAAGCCCTGGCCGCGATGACCGATCATCGGCTTGCGGAAGGCCTGGAAGGTCTTCTCGCTGACCTCGACCGGACCGGGAATATGGAGTTTGACGTGCGCCATAAGGTGCCCGCGAAAATTTCACAAGCGCGCGGCGCTGGCAAGCCGAGTTTTCGCCGGCGCTTCATCGGTGCTGGCGGAAGGGCGGATCCGGGCAATCGCCGGATGCGTCCCGGCCGGATGCCGGTTTACCGGTTTACCGGCTTTTCTCGCGGCGAGGAATGGTCTAACCTGCTGTCCATGCATCGGCGCTTGCTTGCTTTGTTGTCGCTCTCCACCGGCCTGTTCACTCTTCCCGCCGCCGCCGCGCCGGTTTATCGGGACGTGCCTTTTCTGCAGGCGGTGGCGGCCCGCATCACGACCCTTCCCGAATTGCAGGGCGCCGCCTTTCTCCGGCTGGCGCTGGACCGCGAAGGAATCGTCTATGTGCTGACGGACCGGGGCGTGGCGCGGGTGTTCGATGAGAGCCTCGGAATGGATCACGGCTACCGGCCGCTGGCCGGCAAGCTGGCACGCGATCTCACCGTCGCCGATGGCGAATTGTTCTACCTCTTTGACACCGGATGGCTGTCCAACGGCTGGGCGGGCCGGCCGGCGGGCCAGTTCGACAAAGGCGCCTACCAGATGTTTGCGGTGGCCGCCGATGGGTCCGTGTTGGTCGCGGGCGAGCGGAGCCTGGCGCTGGCGCGCACCAACCTGCTTGCCGTGCTCCCGGTCACATTGCCCGGCCCAGTCAGCCGGTTGTATGCGTGGGGCAACCAGTTCTATGTCCTGGCGGGTGACACGATCCAGCGGATCGAAAACGGTCGGATGATTCCGTTTCATCGGGCCAAGGAGATCACGGCGCTGGCGTTTCGGCCCAACGAGATGATCGTCGGCAGCAAGCGCGGTTTTTATGGACTGGCGCTCTCCGACGGCAACCCCACCTTCCCGTTGGAAACCAAGTTGCCATGGCCGGAAGTCACCTGCCTTGCGGTGGCCACGAACGGACTTTGGGTGGGCACCACCCGCGGCTTGTTCCTGCAGACCGCTCCGGGCCGTTTCCGCTATTTCGCCTCGAAGCGCTGGCTCGAGGACGACGCCGTGACCGACCTCCAGGTCACGCCATCCGGCGATGCCTGGGTGCTGACGCGGTTCGGGTTGAGCAAAATCGAATTCCGCACGATGACCCTGGCGCAGAAGGCGGCCTACTACGAAAAGAAGATCCGTCAGCGCCACCTCCGCTACGGCTTCTGCTCGGAGTTGCGCCTGCTGCGGCCTGGCGACCCGGCCAGCGCCGAGATGATTGACACCGACAACGACGGCGGGTGGAGCAGCTACTACCTCGCCAGCCAGGCGTTCCACTATGCCGTCACCGGCGAGGAGTCGGCCCGCGCCCATGCCTGGGAGACATTCGACGCGCTCGAGCGGCTGCAGACGATCAACGGCCTCGACGGTTTCCCCTCCCGCACCTTCGAGCGCACGGGTTTCAAAGTCTCGGATCCCGATCGCTGGCACCAGGCGCCCGATGCGACCTGGGAATGGAAGGGCACGACGAGCAGCGACGAAATCACGAGCCAGACCTTCGCTTATGCCGTGTTGTATGAAACGGCCGCCATCCATCCGGCCGAGAAGGCGCGCCTCGCCGCCGACTACGACAAGATCATTGGGCACATCGTCCGCCACAACCTCTACCTGGTGGATGTGGACAACCAGCCCACGCTCTGGGGACGGTGGCACCCGGAGTACGTGAATCGTTATCCACCGACCGTGGGCGACCGCCGGCTGAACAGCGCCGAGATCATTGCCTTCCTCCAGTTTGGCTACCGCGTCACCGGCAAGGAGCTTTACCGGGAAAAGGCCCTCGAACTGATCAATCGGTTCGGTTACCTGGCCAACATCACCAACCGGATGGAGAACCTTCGCGTCACGCCCGGCGTCGAATACCAGGGCATGCAGATGGGCTCGGAATGGAACCATTCCGATGATGAGCTGGCGTTCTTTAATTACTGGACGCTCTACCGTTACGCCTTCAACGACCGGCTCCGCGCGCTTTACGCCGGGGCCATCCGCGACCACTGGGAGCTCGAGCGGGGTGAACGCTGCCCGGTCTGGAACTTCATCTACGGCATGACCGGCACGCCCTGGTTCGACCTCGAAGCCGGCGTGTGGACGCTCCAGCGTTTTCCGCTGGATCTCGTCAGTTGGACGGTGACCAACTCGCACCGGCACGACCTGACCCGGCTGCCGTCGAACTTTCGGGGGCAAGAGACCGAACAGCTCCTGCCGCCGGACGAACGCGCCATCATGCGCTGGAACGGCAATCCCTTCACGCTCGACGGCGGCAACGGCGGCCAGACCGAGCTGGCGGGTGACGAGTTCCTCCTGCCTTACTGGATGGGCCGGTATTTGAAGTTCATCCAGTGAGCAATCCGGAGTGGGTGCTCGCGAACTCAGCGTTGAATGGCCAGCAGCAGCTTCCGGACTTCGTTCAGCCGCGCCTTCGGTTCGCGCTTGCTCAGCCGGGGAAAGCGGCCGCCGACCTGGATGAAATCGCCCCCGCGCGTCAGCATCAGCTTGTCACCCCGCGTTTCGACGGCGGTGACGCCACGTTCGGCGGCCAGCAATTTGAGCGCGGCCACCTGGAACAACAATTCCGCGGCTGGCGGCAGCGACCCGAAGCGGTCGCGCAATTCGGCCCGGAGCGCCACGAGCGTGGCCTTGTCGGTCGCCTGCGCCAGTTTGCGGTAAATCTCGATGCGGTGCCGCGGCTCCGGCACATAGTTCAGCGGCAAGGCCGCCGAACCGCGACGGAAGTCCGAAGTCCGAACATTGAACTTCGAGTCTTCCTCCGGCGACGCGGTGACCAAGGTCGCCACCTCACGCGGCACCGCAATTTTCAGCGGCACTCGTGATTCGCGCTGAACGGGTGGCGGCGTGATTTCCCGGCTGGTTTCGCTCACGGGGCCGAATTCGAGAAAGTCGAAACGCACGAAAACCTCGACGCGTGGTTTCACCGGTTCGCCCTTCAGCGCGGCGACGCTTTGCTGAAGCAACTGGCAGTACAGCTCGAAACCGACCGCGGCGATGTGTCCACTTTGTTCCGCGCCCAGCAGGTTGCCGGCGCCGCGGATTTCGAGGTCGCGCATGGCGATCTTGAAGCCGCTGCCCGGCCGGCTGAACTGCTTGACGGCCGCGATTCGCTTGCGCGCGTCGGCCAGCAGACCGGCGTGGCGCGGGATCAACAAATACGCATAAGCCTGGTGTTTGTAGCGCCCCACCCGGCCGCGCAATTGGTACAGATCGCTCAGGCCAAAACGGTCGGCGCGGTCAATGATGATCGTGTTTGCGTTCGGAATATCAATGCCACTCTCGATGATCGTCGTGGAGAGCAGCACATCGGTTTCGCCGCTGACGAAGCGCGTCATCACCTCCTCGAGATCGTCGGCGTGCATCTGGCCATGACCGACCGCGATGCGGGCGGAAGGCAGCAGGGCGCGGAGTTTGAGTGCGACCGCCTCGATGTCGAAGATGCGGTTGTGCAGGTAGAACACCTGGCCGCCGCGGGCGAGTTCGCGCTGGATCGCGTCCCGGATCAACCGCTCGTCGTAGGCGGAGATGATCGTTTCAACCGGCAGCCGGTCCTGCGGCGGCGTTTCGATGGCGCTCAGGTCGCGCGCCCCGGTCAGCGCGAGATACAGCGTCCGCGGGATCGGCGTGGCGCTGAGCGTGAGCACGTCCACCAGCTTGCGGAGCTGTTTCAGCGTCTCCTTGTGCCCGACGCCAAACCGCTGTTCCTCGTCAATAACGACCAGACCGAGGTCCTTGAACGCCACGTCCGGCTGGACCAGCCGGTGCGTGCCAATGACGATGTCCACCCTGCCGACGGCCAGATCGGTGATCGCCTGGTCCTGTTGGCGCCGCGTGCGGAAGCGCGAGAGCAGTTCGACGCGCACCGGGTAATCCGCCATGCGCTCGCGGAAGGTGTTGAAATGCTGCTGCGCCAGCACCGTCGTCGGCACGAGCACGGCCACCTGCTTGCCGGCCAGGACGACCTTGAAGGCGGCGCGGATGGCGACCTCGGTTTTACCGAAGCCGACGTCGCCGCAGATCAGGCGGTCCATGGGCTTGGGCTGTTCGAGATCGCGTTTGGTTTCCTCGATGGCGCGGAGCTGGTCGGGCGTTTCCTCGAACACGAAGGCACTGTCGAATTCGCGCTGCCAGGGTGCATCCGCGGGGAAGGCGAAGCCCGGCTGCGAGGCGCGCGCGGCCTGGATTTCGAGCAGGTCGGCTGCAAGGTCGCGCACCGCCGCGGCGGCCTGGGCCTTGGCTTTGGCCCAGCGCGTGCCGCCGAGCGTGTTCAACGGCGGTCGCGCCTTGCCCGCGCCGACGTATTTGCTGACCAGGTGCGCCTCGGTGAGCGGCACGTAAAGCTTCGGGGCCGGCTGGCCGGGGTCGCGCGGCGCGTATTCGATCACCAGACATTCGATTTCGGATTTCGGATTTCGGATTTCGGATTTGGCGGTGCCCGCCGTCGCGGGAAGATTTTTCAGACCGAGAAATCTTCCGATCCCGTATTGCAGGTGGACGACGTAATCTCCCTCCTCGAGTTCGGCGAAGTTGATGTCGAGCGCGGATCGCGCGCCGGTGGCATGGGGGGATTTCAACCGGCGCGGGCGGTGCGCCTTGTAACGCCCGAAAACCTCGGCGTCCGTGACCACGACCAGGCGCGCGTCCTCGCACAGAAAACCGCGGGCCAGCGAGCCAAGGCTGATCGAAAGACCCGACGGCGCGGGCGGCGTGGGCGCGCCCGCCGGGGCTACGCGCCCGCCGGCATTCTCCTCGGCCAGCCCAAGCTCCTGCCAGATTTCCGTGAACCGCTGGCGTTCGCCGTCGTTGTTGCAGAAGACATGGACGGCGTAGTCCTGCCGCAGCCAGCGGTGCAATTGCGCGAAGAACTCGCGGCGTTGAACCTCGGCCACCGGCGCCTCCGGCGCGCGTTCCCCCAGCGGACGGAACAAGTCCAGGCTGCTGAACCTCAGGCCCGTCGGGGCGTCGCCGGCGACCGCTTCCTCCCCGCCCGCCGCGGGTTCTGTCGCTTCCCGGAGCGTGAGCAGCGTCAGGCCGTGGGCCGCCGCGTCGCCCAGCCATTGCTCCCAGCCGATGAAAAAGGGGTCCGCCGCCGGCACGGATTCACGATAGTGGCCGGCCTGCACAAGGAGTTCTTCCGGCTCGCAAAGAACGAGCACCGCGTCGGATGGCAGGTAATCGAGGAGCGGTGCCGTGGCGACCGCGGTGGCTGAGGCCGTCCCGCTCGCCAGTTCGCGTTTCAGCAGACCTAGTTCGCCGGCGGGCGGCAGGTCAATTTCGGCAACCTCCTCGCGCGAGATTTGCGTGAGGGGATCGAAGTAACGCAGTGACGCGAGTTCGTTGCCGACAAACTCCAGCCGCACCGGCCACGGGCTCGCAAGCGGAAACACGTCGAGGATGCCTCCCCGCAACGCCAGTTCGCCCCGCTGCGTGACCTGCGCCTCGGGCTCGTAGGCCTGATCCTCCAGCCATTCAACCAGGTCGAGCGGATCGGTCATCTCGCCCCGCCGCAGCCGCCGCAGCCGTGATCGCAATCGCGCCGGGGTGAAGGTTCGCTGCAGGAGTGCCGTGACCGAGGCGACGACCAGCGGGGCGGGTTTCGGTTCGACGCGGGCATCCCGGAGCAACGTGGTCAAGGTTTCTAGCCGGTCGCCGATCACGTCCAGGCTGGGCAGCTTCGCCTCGTGCGGCGGGGCTTCCCACGCCGGAAAGAACAACGGTTGCGCCGCCGAAGCCCCGGCTTGGTTCCAGGTCGCCAGATCCGCGATGAACTGCTCCTGGGCCTTCGCACCCGCGGTAACGACGACGATGACTCGCCGGGGGAAGGCAAGGTGGAGCGAGGCGGCGAGAAACGGTTGGGCCGGGACAGCGACGCCGGCACAAGACAACAGACCCCCCTGCTCCGCGCGTTGTCGGAGGGCCTCCCACGCCGGAGTCTGCGCGACGGCAGCCAGAATCTCTCCCGCCGTCGAAGATGCTTTCGACCGCAAACCGGTCGAACTTTGCGCCGGGCGCGCCGCGCGTCAAGCTGCGGTAATTGCCCCCGCCGCCGCGCTTGAACCGCTCGTCGTCCAGCGCGGAGCCCTTGACGATGAACTCCCGCAACCGCTGCGTGGCCCAGATGCGAAACTGTGTGCCCCGATGCGACTTCACCCGGTAACCAACCGAGATGATCACGTCGAGGTTGAAGAACTCGACCTGATAAACCTTCCCGTCGGCGGCAGTTGTTGCAAAATCTGCAACAACTCGTTCCCGCGCCAGTTCCCCATCCTCGAACACGTTCTTGATGTGCCGCGAGACGACCGACTTGTCGCGCTGGAACAACTCCGCCAACTGATTGAGCGACAGCCAGACGGACTCATTCTCCAGCCGGACTTCGAGGCGCGTTCGCCCGTCCTCCGTCTGGTAGAGCACGATCTCGGAATTGGATTTCGGTTTGCTGTGCATCGTTGCAATCGCGGCCAGACACCAAAGCCAAGCGCACGTTATCGGCGCTGTTCGAACCCCTTGACCAGTTCGGCTTGACGCGCGGCGGTCCGCCTGATGCCGCAAGCTGCCCAAATCTGATCAAAGAAAGGGTGAAGGATCTCCCAGGCAGGTTTCTCCGACGTGATCTCACCTCTCCATTGAACAGCGTCACGCAGTGCGCTTCCCGCAAGATCACTCGGGCTCACCGTGATCGCGTAACCCTTGATTCCAACTAGACCAGCTTCGACTCGCAATGGCAACCGCAAATTCAAGCTCGACTTGGCGACAGATAGAAAGTTCTCAAGTACCTCGACGAAGTGAGTCTCGATGTATCCGCTGGCAATAAAGTCTCTGGGGGCTGAAAAGCCTCCGCTCCTTTGTCGCTCACGCAAGTAGTCTGAGTTAAGGATGCAAGCATCCACGCTCCAGATTTCACGGCTCAAGAACAACTGCGTGAAGTGATACAGCTTGCCCCCCTGCGGAGCTTCGTAAACGAGTGCACCAAATGCATTTCGCGCGGGACTCCATCCACTCACCAATCCCATGGGTCGGAGCCCGCCTCGACTGGCTGCGTCAAACGCGTCCAATTCGGTTTCCATCGGAGGCACAGATTCAATAGGGTAAAGTCGGAGATACGCCTTTCCGCCTTCTGGAACGACCCACGTGTCCGATTTCTGTCCCAAACGCTCATCCGGAATTAGATCACTAATGTCTTCATGAAAGATGGCTGCGTTCTTTGTCGCCTTCCTTGGGACGAAAAGAGCAGAAGCCGTTCCCTTTGTTAAGTTGTGGGCAAGGACGAGTCGAAGTTCGTCAACCAAGGAAGAGGTTAGCCTCTCCAGTTGACTTGCCATGCAATTATCCATACTTTGTGGAAGAGCGTAAGTGATTGGCCATCTTAAGTGTTGGAGGTCAAACGGCAGAGTTTCGGCGCTCGGTTCCCCAAATGCAGTGTTCATCACTCCGATGATGGCCGCGTGAGAGCGACACCGGAGAGCGTAGCCATATTCGATTAGAACATTTGGATTCGATACCATGCGCGGCCTGCGAGAGGAACCAATCAACTCCGGAACGGATTGGGCGACAAAAGTGAGGTCGGCTACAAATACCACGCATTCTTCGATTTTCCGTAGAATTGTCTCGGTAATTGGCGGCGAACCGGCGACGCCTTTGGTGTCCTTGTCTAGCTCGACTTCGGTATCGCGCAACGCGCTTTCAAGCGTCGCATCGGACCGAAGGCGCTTGAGACCTTCAAGCAAAGCTTGCTCAATGAAACCGCGATTGGTACTCGACGGAGTATCACTTTGCCACGAATAGAAGACTGTTAGTCGTTTCGGCATCTTGTTTCAAAACTCACGTTTTGACGTATATCTCGGAGCCCTTCTCAACGAATTCCTTCGACTCCGCGTCCATGCCGAGCTTAACGGCTTGTTCCTCGCTCGCGCCTTGTTCGACAGCGTCTTTGCGGATGTCTTCGGTGGTTTTCATCGAGCAGGAGTGCTTCATGCCGTAGCCAGCAGGGTTTGCTCGGACCGCTTCAAAGGCCGGCAGGCCAGCTCGCGCGTGATCGAGGGAAAACACTCCAGAAAGTCCGCGAGCGTGTAGCTGTCCTCCAGGTAATCGAAAAGCCTTTTGACCGGCACGCGGGTGCCCCGAAAGACCGGCGTCCCGCCCAGAATCTCCGCGTCCGGCGTGCTCAGGTCATTCGACTTCATGGGCGGAATCTAGCGCAGCTCACGCCTCCGTGTAAACCTCAGAACCTCAAAACCTCTCTCCGCGAACTCCTTCGCTTTGAGCGCCTCATCTTCGCTCACGCCTTGCCCGGCAGCGGACGATCCAGCCCTTCACGTTGCGAATGAGCATCCCGCGGCGGAGGCATGTCCGGTTGTCGCCGCCGGATCGCGGCGAAGACTGGCCGCAGCGGCTCCGAGGGTCGAGGCGGGTTAAACCCTCCCAACGCACCCGGTCATGCGAATTCGCTGCGACTGGCCTTTCTGGCACAGTCGCGGTCCGGTTTTGCGAATCGCGGCGACTGGCCTTCGACACCGTCGCGGCCCGGCGGTCCACAACCCAAGGCCCGGAGCCGTCATGGCCGCGGTAGCCGGCCGGCTCGGGAACTTCGCCTTCTGCCGGTCATGGGCGTTCCGGTAAGCGACCGCGGGCAGCGACGGAATTGCATTTCCGCCCGGTGCGCCGGCGGCTGCCTTGTCCCCGTGCGGAATTTAATCATGGTGGCGTTGGATGTGCCGACGCCAGAGCGCGCCGTCGAACTGGCGGCCCAGCTCGCGCCCGCCGTCGGCGCCTTGAAAATCGGCAAGGAACTCTTTACCGCGGCTGGACCCGACATCGTTCGGCGGCTTCGCGCCACCGGCGCGCCGGTGTTTCGCGATCTCAAGTTTCACGACATTCCGAACGCGGTGGCGCGGGCCGTGGAAGCGGCCGTGCGGCTCGACGTGCAGATGTTGACCGTCCATGCGAGCGGCGGCACCGCCATGCTGGTGGCTGCGGAACAGGCGGCGCAGGCCGAGGCGGGCCGGTTGGGTCGTATGCTGCCGCTCGTCCTCGGGGTCGCCGTGTTGACGAGTCTGGACGACGCGACACTGGCGGAGGCGGGCATTAACGTCGGCGCAGAAACGGCGGGCGGACTTGCGTGGCTATTTGTCATAGGCCATCACCTCAACCAGATGCCGGCCGGTGTTGGCCGAGTTTCGGGACATGGTGATGCGGATGTAGCGAACGGATCGTGGGACGAATTCGCAATTGTAGCCTTCGGCGGTTGAGGGGGCACTGTTGTCACGCCAGTCGGCGGCGAGTTCCCAACTCTGGGCGTCCAGCGATGTGGCGACGGTGAAACCATAATGTCGCGCGTCGCCATAATAGCCGATCACCACGACGCGGCCCACTGTTGTTGGCTTCTCCAGATCAACCTGCCACCACGCAGCCGGATCGATTGTTACATCCGTAGCCCAGAACTGATCGGTATTGCTGCTGCGGCCGTTATTGGCCAGGTGGGCCGGATGACCAGGCAAGGTATGGGAGCATTGAACCGGTTTGCCCGTGGTCAGGCTTTCCAATTCACGTTCGCCGCCATTGAGGATGACCGGGCCGTACTGGGCCCAGAGTTGTCGGGCGATTGCCACGCTGTCGCCTTGCGGTTGACTCGGGTAAATGTCCCGGGCATCGGCCCAGTCGGTTTCCCATTTCTCGAGCGCTTCCTGGAACTTGCGATCGTCGAACGGCTGTTTGTTCTTCAACGCGATTTCCAGGTCGCGGAAGAACCAGTCCCAGCGTTTGAGATAGAAACCGGTGAGCAGGCCGGACCATTGTTTGCGGGCATAATCCCGGGGCGCTCTTGTCCCCCAGAGGGTCAGGACCCGGCGGGCGTTCCATTCGAATCGGGCCTGCTCGGCGTCCGTCGTGCCCCAGCGGCGCGCGTCCGCCAGCCAACTGCCCAGCAGGAATTCCTCGCGGCTGCCCAGCAGTGTGTCCAGATCGCGGATCAAATGCAGGAAGCGATCCGCCGTCGCGCGGAAGGCAGTGGCGTCTCCCGCTTGTTGCGCCTTCACAGCCTCGTGTTGCAGGTTGCTGGCGTGATTGGCCAGCGCTTGGCGGGCGATGTTGACCAGGTCGAATCGATAGGTGGAGGTGTTGCTGAAATACGGCGCCGCATCCAAGAGCTGTTTCCAGGCCAGGGACAGTGAATCATCGTCATAGGGTGTGCCGTTGGCCGGTTTCAACGAGGGCACTTGAGCGATGATCGAATTGTCATCGAATCGGGCCTCGTAAACACTCTGCCGCAGAAGCGCCCAGGCCGCTTCGGCGTCGGGATTGGGACGGCCATAGCGGTGCCGGCTGTAGTGCCGGATCCAACTGTCCAGATCGACTGGTTCTTCCCGCCAGGCCATCTCGAACATTAGATCCCAGACAACCGGGTTGTAATCGAGCCCCTCATTGACAAACCCGAGGCCGGCCAGTTTGCCGCCAGCAGGATTATGGCGAATGGCGCAGGGATCGGCATTGATCTTGGGCAAGGCGCCGCCCAGAGCGACAGTCCGGCCGAAGTTCTGCACATTGCACCACAACCATGGTTTCCCACAGAATGCCTCGGTCCGATTCCACATCGGGGTGGATTCACAGAAGAGGTCCAGGATCGCCATCCGCTCGTTGGGGACGGCATCCAGGAACGCCCGGATGCGGGGCTGAGTCCAGAACTGGGCCTGGTTCATGAAGGCCCAGCCTTGCAAGACCCAGAGGGCTTGCGGGTCGCTCGTTGCCATGCCGTCATAGATGGCCCGGCTCAAGTTGGCCAGGTATTTCACGTCCCCCGAGGGCGGGGTCATTTCGATGAAGGTGTCCGCCGCATAGACGTGATCCGTGCCGAATCGTTTATGCTGTTCCTCGAGATAGATCCGAGCCAGTTTGGGGAAGAGCGGGTCGAGCGGGTCCAGCAGAGCGGTCTCCCATTCGATCCATTTGATGCGGTGGGATTTGGCCTCCGGATGTTGAGCCAGCAGGACCGCCGGCAGGTGCCCGGTGAAGCCTTGCAGCACCGGAGTCATGCCCAGTTCCCGTTCCCGGGCCAGGATTTGTTTCTGGAGCTCCTCGTGGCGATTGATCCAGTTCTGGGTCAGGGGCGCGCCCCAGTTGTCCAGGCAGCCCATCCATTGGAATGGCAGGTAGGGTGGGCCGGCCAGGAACTGGAAAATCTGGTCCTCGCTCATGCCTTCCCGCCGGCAGACGGCTTGCCAGACCGCTTCCTGGCCTGTCACCGAGAGTGGCAGGTTCACCCCGTTGAGGGCCATCCAGTCGATCAGCTTTTCCCATTGCGCCCAGTCCCACCACGGCAGCGAATAACCGAAGCAGCAGTAGTTCAGGAAATACCGGTACTTCGCCCAGGCGGTCCTGGTGAACTTGGGATGAACCGGCGGCAGGGGATTGGGGAGGGTCAACTGGCTGCCGTAGAGCGAGACATGGCAGTGGCAGTAGTCGCGCAGATACCAGTTGAGGCCCATGGCCATGGCCACGCCGTTGTTGCCACGGATCAGGATCTTGCCCCCACGGCTTTCAATTTCAAACAAGTCGCAATTGTGGTCGGCTGGAATGGTCTGGAACCGGAACTGATCGGCTCGTTGAGCGAGCAGCCGGTGGGCCAGGCTGCGGGCGGCCTGGGCGGGATCGCTGACGCTCGCTGAGACGACACTTGTCCCGCAGACACACAGACCGATGGCGAGGATCCCCGCGATGGCTCGGACTGATTGAATTACTGCACTGAATTGCGAGGTTGATTGCATGATGGCGCTCCTTGATTCCGGTCGGCCACCGCCGGCGTTTTGTGATTTGTTGAGCCGCTTCGTCAAACCAACATACCTTTTGCACGGTCATTTGCTCACCGCCAGGACGATTCGCTGATCTTCGCTGCGCCTGCCCCCAACTTCCACCCTCGGCGATCCGGGCAGTCCCGCCTCGGGTGCATGGTCTTGGTGCCCGGAAGGGCCTGCCTTGCCGCGTGGACGCCCCGCCTTCCCTGATCGCCATCCTCACCCAGAATGGAAATCGCCGCGTGTTGCACTTGCTGAACTGGACGGGCGACGCGGAAGACGAGGCCAACTCCCTGCCGCCAGTCGAGAACGTCACTGTACGCATGACAACCCCCGATGGCGCAAAAGTGCGCCGGCTTTCGACTTTCCTGGAAGCTCCACTCCGCCGAAAGGAATCCGGCCGGGAATTGGAACTACGCCTTTCCCGCGTGGAGGCTTACCAGGTTGACACCGTCGAATTCGAGTGAGGGCAGACACTTGAGCACCCTTGCACACATTGAATCCGAAGGATAGCATTACCCTTCACAAGAGCAGAGTCATGAAAAACATCACCATCGCCACGTTGGCCTTCTTCCTCTTGCTGGCACTCGCCCACGCCACAAACCAGCCGCCCAATGGCTGGCAATCCATCGCCCCACGCGAGGAGATTCGTCCCCGGTTCTCTTATGAGCCGCGCGGCGGTCCAGACCGCCAAGGCACCTTCGTCATCCGCGCGGACGCCCGTGATGGCCTGGCCGGGTGGTGGTCGAAGACCTTCGCGGTGCAGGGCGGCCAGTCGTATCGTTTTAGCGCCATGCGTCGCTGCGAGAACGTGACCAATCTGCGCCGCAGCGTCCTGGCGCGCGTCCGATGGCTCGATGCCAAGGGCCAGCCGGCGATGCGCGACTCGGCGGAGTCCGCGACCCTGCTCCCGGGCAAAGCGGCGGCGTGTGAGCCGGAATACCCGACGGATCACCCCAGCGGCGCACAAAGCTGGGTCGAGGTTGCCGATACCTATCGGGCGCCGTCCAATGCCGTGAACGCGGTGGTGGAGCTTCATCTCCGCTGGGCGCCGCGGCACAGCAAGGTCGAGTGGGGTCAAGTGTCGTTCGCCGAAGCGTCGCCACTACCCCCGCGACTTGTCCGTCTGGCCACGGTCCATTTCTTTCCCCGCGGTGGCAAGACCCCAGAGGGCAACTGCCGGCTCTTTGTCCCGTTCATCGAAGATGCCGCGCGGCAGCGGGCCGACCTGGTGGTGCTCGGCGAAACCATCACTCGCGCCGGTACGGGGCTTTCGTTTGAGGAAAGCGCCGAGCCGGTGCCGGGACCGTCCACGACATTTTTCGGAGCTCTGGCGAAAAAGCTCGACCTTTACATCGTCGTGCCGGTGGTCGAGCGAGAAGGGCATCTCATCTACAACACGGCCGCGCTCGTCGGTCCGGAAGGCACGATGATTGGCAAGTATCGCAAGGCCGTCCTGCCGGGTGGCGAGTGGGACAACGGTGTCCAGCCCGGCTCGGAGTATCCGGTGTTTCCGACGCGCTTCGGGAAGGTTGGCATGATGATCTGCTTCGACGGGTTCTTTCCCGAAGTGGCGCGACGGCTCGCGCTCAATGGCGCGGAGGTCATTGCCTTTCCTGTCTGGGGTTGCAACCCGCGGCTCGCTGCCGCCCGCGCCATCGAGAACCACGTTTATGTCGTCAGCAGCACCTACGCCACGCCGGACATGAACTGGATGGTTTCCGGCATTTTTGATCACGAAGGGAACCTGCTCGCCCACACCGAGAAATATGGCACGGTGGCGGTGGCGGAGGTGGATTTGAACCGGCGAATGCACTGGCCCTGGCTGGGCGACTTCAAAGCCGAGTGGCCCCGGCACAGTCCGGCGGACCCACCTGGAAAATGACGGCCATGTCCACGAGATCATGAAGGCGGCACCTTACCTGGGTTTGATATTGCTCGCATCCAGCCTGACCTCGGTTCCGGCCGTGGACATGGTCACGATCCGCCCAAAAGAGAGCGACGACGTGCTCGTCAATCCGGGAATGGGCTTCATGACGTTCCAGCGGTTCAACGGCGACCGCCTCAACGAAGGCCTGGAATGGACCGAAGGTTTCCCTATCGAGTACCAGCCCTTCATGGGCAGCCTGACCAATCGGGACCACCCGCTCACCTCGCTTGCCTATTTTCGCGTGTACTGGAAATTCATGGAACCCGAAGCGGGCGTCTATCGGTGGGACCTGCTCGACAAGGCGCTCGCTACGGCGCAGGCCCGCGGGCAAACGCTCATGTTGCGCATCGCGCCTTATGGCACCGACGCCAATAATGACGTGCCCGCCTGGTATCGAGCGCTGATCGCCGGCCAGACGATGGAGAAAAACCTGCCCGTCGAGAAATGGCGGGTGAATCCCGAGAACCCTCTCTACTTGCAGCGTTTCGGCGGCCTGATTCGCGGCCTGGGCGCGCGCTATGATGGGCATCCGAACCTCGAGTTGGTGGATGTCTCCATCGTGGGCGCCTGGGGCGAAGGGGCGGGCGCCGAGGCGTTGACCGACGCGACACGCGCCGCCCTGCTCGATTGCTATCTCGACACCTTTCACCTCACGCCGCTGGTGCTGCAATTGCAGGACCCCAACGCCACGCATTATGCCCTTTCCAAACGGGCGGTCGGATGGCGGGCCGATTGCCTGGGCGACCTGGGCGGGTTCAGCAAAACCTGGTCCCATATGAACGATTATTATCCACAAACACTCGTCCAAACGGGAATGAAAGACGCCTGGCAACGCGCCCCGGTGACCCTGGAGGCCTGCTGGGTGATGCAGTTCTGGAAAAATCAGGGTTGGGACATCGATCACATTATCGACGAGTCGTTGAAATGGCACATCTCCTCGTTCAACGGCAAATCCTCGCCCGTGCCTGCCGAGTGGTGGCCGCAGGTCAACCGTTGGTTGAAGAAAATGGGCTACCGCCTCGTCCTGCGGAAGTTCACCTATCCGGCTCTCGTCAGGCGGCAGGAAAAGCTGACCTTCACTTCCTGGTGGGAGAACAAAGGGGTGGCGCCCTGCTACCGGAAATTTACGTTGGCCCTGCGACTAAGGAACGAGCAGCGAACGGAGACCCTGGCCACGAACGCGGATATCACGAGCTGGCTCCCCGGCGACAATGTGTTCGACAGCGCCGTGACCGTTCCCGCCGGGTTGGTTCCGGGTGAGTACGAACTGGCCATTGCGTTGCTCGACCCGCAATCAATGCTGCCCAAAGTCAAACTGGCCATCCAAGGCCGAGCTGAGGACGGCTGGTACCGGCTGGGAACACTCAAAGTGGCACCTTAATAAAAACCGCGGCCACGGTTGGCATTGTCGCGTCCAAATGCCATCAAGGCGAACCGGTTCCCGGGTGTTGGCACAAAACCATTGATGAGCACGAGGGATATTCAACCGGAAGCGGCGGCTTCGGCGGGACAACGCCGGAGGATCTTTCCACCGTCCTTTCCGCTACCTATGACCAACCGACGCAAGTTCTTGAAACAAACCGCCGGCGTAGGGCTGATGGGACTCGGGGCCGGAATAACGCCAACCTGCCTGGCAGACACTCCGCCTGCACCCGAGGGAAAGGCCGTAACGCCCCTGTCGAACGCGCGGATTTCTTTGCCCAAAACCGGCCTTGAATTCATCGACACGAGTTTCGAGAACGCATCACCGCTCTGGTATGAGTTGGCTCCGGACGGCAGCATCAGTGTCTATCTCCTCTACGACCACGAGCGCTCTTCGTCCAACCGCGCCGCCGGGCATTTCCATTTCTTGCTCCAGGCCAAAGCCGGGTCCCGACTCACGCTGGAGTTCAAGAACCTGGACAACATCTGGAACGGGCAGCCTGGCTCGGTCGCCAAAGAGTTGAAAACCGCGGTCATCTCGCAGGACGGGCGGGATTGGAGGCCGATGGCATTGGAGAGCCTCCCGGGGGATCGCGCGCGGCTCACCCTCCAGATGCCCGGCCCAAGGCTCTACGTGGCGCGGGTCGAGCCTTATCGCCTTTCTGACCTCAATCGTCTCCTCGCGTCCATCCGGGACAATGCGCGAGTGAAGATCGTTTCCATCGGCAAGACCGTCGAAGGGCAGGAATTGGAGATTGTCCGCATCGGCAATCCGCGGGCCCGGTATCGCGTCTTCCTCCGGGCGCGGGCGCATCCGTGGGAAGCCGGCAGCAGTTGGGTGGCGCAGGGACTCATCCAACGACTCCTCTTGGAGGACGAGCAGTCCAGGAGATATCTCGAGCGCTACTGCGTTTATATTCTGCCGATGGCCAACAAGGACGGCGTGACCCGCGGGCGCACCCGTTTCAACCTGCAAGGCAAGGATCTCAATCGCGATTGGGACAAGCCCGCCGACCCACAACTCGCCCCGGAGAATTACGCCCTCGAAAAGTGGCTCGAGGGAATGATCCAAGCCGGCCAGCCTCCCCACCTGGCGCTCGATTTGCATAACGACAGCGGCGGCCAACTGCACATCAGCCGGCCCCCGGTGCCCCGGTTAAAGGAGTATCTCGAGCGCATGGCGACGTTCGAGCGGTTGCTCCGCCAGCATACGTGGTTCACGGAAGGCAGCACCGGGGAAACCTTCCGGAACTCGGGCACCTTGGGCGAGGGTTGGCTGGAGCGTTATGGTATCGCCGCCGTCGTTCACGAATTCAACTGTAACTGGATTGAGGGCCTCAAGGACTACCCGTCGGCCCGGCACTGGGAGGACTATGGAGCAAGGCTCGCGACTGTCTTCTACCAATATTTCGACTCCGACTCCTACTTTCCTCCTCCCGAATCCCAAGGCGGCTGGCGCAAGCTCGAGCAGGCGGGGGACTTGCAGAGTCTCGCCGGCATGGTTCCGGACAGGCTCGCGGAACTCAAGCAGTGGCTCCTCGCCTCGGACGATCGGAACTTTGCCGCGGTGGTCATCCGCCATGGCTACATCGTCCTGGAAGTTGAGCGGGGCAGGAGCGCCCAAACGGATTCAAGCCGCGTCGCTTCGGTTTCCAAGGCGGTTTGCGCCACCGTGCTGGCGATCGCGTCGGAGCAGAGTCAGCGTGGATTGACGCCCAAAAAGATGCGATTCGATGACCCGGCCTTCGAGTTCATTCCCTGGGCCCAACCGCTGAGCGACCCGCGCAAGGCCCGCATCACGGTCAAACAATTGCTCAACCACACCTCCGGCCTGTGCCCCGAGGCGACGGGCGCGCCCAACGACGGCACCTGGGAGTATATCCTGGGCCACACCGGCGACCCGTTGACCACCAAGCTGGCATTCGACCCAGGCACCGCCTGCGGCTATTCCACACATGCCTTGGCGCATGCATCGCTGGTTTGCGAAACCGTTACGGGCAAGCCTTACGACCAGTTCGCCATCGAGGCCTTGTTCAAGCCGCTCGGCATTGAACACTGGTGGTTTCAGTACTACGAAGGAGGCGAGAAATGCGGGCGGCATCCTTCGCACGGGCTGGGGATGCCGGCGCGCGAGCTGGCGCGCGTCGCTTACTGCCTGCTTCGAGGTGGACGCTGGCACGAACAACAAATCGTCCCCGGCTGGTTCGTCCAGGAAACCGGGGCCCCAACGCATGCCGTAACCGGCCATGAGCTGCGCTTCAAGATCAATGCCCAGGCCTTCTCCCACGGTTGGGAACTGCCCGCTCGCATGACGGGCGAAGACGGCCGCTCCGGTGAGGGCATCCCCGCCGACGCCCGGGACAAGGCCGGTTCAGGGGGACAACTCATCGCCTTTGTGCCGAGCCTCGACCTGGTTGTTACCCGCCAGACCGGCGGCAGCGGCGCCTGGCCCTTCGAAGAGTATCTGCGCCGGGCTTGCGCAGCAGTCTTGCCGGAAAGCCGCGAAGCCAAATGAGATTGATGAACAACCCGATGAACTGCTTGTTAACGTGCCTCCTGCTGACCCTGCCGTGGCTGGCCGGCGAAGCACAGGCTGGCGAAAACGTCCTGAAAGACGGCGGTTTTGAACAGTACCTCGACCAACCCGATGAGCAGGGGAACCCCTTCAAGGTCTGGTCGGGCTGGAAGTGGGAAGGCAACTGCCGGCGTGTGGCCGATACCGACATCAAGCACGAAGGCCGGGCCAGCGCTGAAATGCTTAGCTACGGCGCCTGCAAACTCGGCATCAGCCAGACGGTCAAGACCGAGGCTGGCTGGTACCGACTCTCAGGCTACGTCCGCGCGATTGATCTCAAGACCGGCCTCTATGATCGCGGGCTGGTGGTATCATTCGAACCGAAAGGCAAAGAGTTGATGACGGATCTGCCGACGGGGACGTACGGCTGGCGAAAGTTCGACATCACGCAACAGTTTGAAGAAGCGTGCGACAGCAACTTGCTCTATATCTACCTGTTCGGCTCGGGCAAGATTTGGTTGGACGAACTCCGGCTGGAAAAGATCGAAGACCAGAGCGGCAAGAGCGGCCTGGCTCTCGGCGAGGTGGAGGAGGCCTTGCACGGCCTCTCGGGCCCAGACGGGCTCAAGTGCCCTTCCTGCGGTCTGGGAGTCGCTGCGAAAGCCGCCAAGTGTGCCGTTTGCGGTGAGCCGGTTTCGGGCGTGGCGGAATACGCACAAGCGAATAAGTCATTCGGGAAAGTCGCGGAGTTGATCTCCCAGGCCGAAGAAAAGGGGTTTGACGTGCTTTACTGGCAGGCGGCGGCCATCCCGATGCGCGTTGGCCTCAACGAACGCTGGAACAGCTTCCCCGAGGAACGGCCCGAGACGCTGAAATATGTCGAAACCCGCGGTCAGGACCTTATCCGGGAAATCGCCGCAGTTCTCGCCGGCAAGACCCAACCTCGACACGCGCCCCCCAAACCCGACTTCACCCGGATGAAGCTCAAGGGCCGCAACTTCTGCGAGGGCGAGGTTCCCACATTCATCTATAGCGTCCACAGCGGTCCCAGCCCGGAAGCCGAGCCGTTCTTCAACCGGCACACCACGTGGGTCTATACCTGCATGGCCCCGGGCGCCGACCGCTTTAATTACAAGGACATGCCCATCTGGGAAGCTTTCAATCAGTACCCCGACACCCACCGCGTCTGGGACGGCGGCTGGTGTGGACACATCATCGCCGACAAATGGTCCGGCGGTGTGAGCGGGGCCAACTGCGTGATTTGCCTGGAAAGCCCCCATACTCGCCAGGCCTGCGTGGAAGCCTATCAGAAGGTGCTGCCCGCCCAAATGCAGAGCAAGACCCGCCTGATCAGCCTGTTGGATTACGAGTATTTCTACATCTGCTACTGCGACGGCACCCGCGACATGTTCCGCGCCTGGCTGAAAGAGAAGTTCGGCGTCATCGGGAAACTCAACCAGGCCTGGGACACCCATCAGCGCGATTTCGACGAGGTTCAACTGCCGGATTTTCGCCAACGGGAACCCAATGATGCGAAGCGTTATGACTGGCTCGATTTCAACCTCTGGCGCTTCACCCAGTTCATGAAATGGGCCAAGGCTCAACAACGCCAGCTCGATCCCGACATCCCCATGGCCACCTGCGCTCCGCACTACAACTTCAACAAGGAGTGGGGCCAGAGCGGCAGCGACGTGGAAGCGCTGGCCCACGAGGTCAACGACTTCTGCATTAACGAATCGCCGGCTTCGACCAAGTACGTCGATTTCCTGCGCTCGCTCAGCGACAACCGCAAAGCCATTGTCGAGGTGGAAGGCAGCGAGTACCGCAACACGATGGCCAGTTTCCTCCACGGGCTGTCCGCCCTTTCGCTCTACTGGGGTTGGACCGATAGGCCGGGCGATGGCGGCGCCGTGCTCTACGGTCACGGCAGCCGGCCCCCGTATTGCACCCTCCCGGAAGCAGAGCGATTTCTCCGCACCGGACTGGACCTCCGCCGCCTGCGCCAGGAAATCCTCGCCTTCCAGCAGGACATCAACGCGCCCGTGGCGCTGCTCTACTCGAAAGCCTCCCTGCTCCAGGTCCCCGAGACCGGCGGCGACAAAACCCCCTACCTGCTGGAGTTGGAGCGGACTTACGATGCGCTGCTGGAGATCGGCGTGCCGATTGATTTCATCACCACCAGGCAGGTGCTCGAAGGCAAACTGCCAAAATATCAGGTGTTGGTCATCCCGGCCGCCACCTGCGAACAGGCCGAAGTAGTGCAAAAAGTGATGGACTTTGCCAGGCGCGGCGGCCAGGTGGTGCTGGTGCCCAATAGTTGGTTCTTCGACCAGTACAACCGCAAGCAGGATTACCTCGCCCCGTTGAACCTCCAAGTGAGCAGCATGAAAGCCCCAAAGATCGTCGCGGGCCAGGCCAGCACCGGCATCCAGCGAGACGCGAACGGCGAGGAAACCGAGGCCCCGTTCCTGATGGGATTGATGGTGGACAATGTCATTACCGACGTGCCCAAGGCCAAAATCAAGACCGCCAGGAGCGGTGTCTTTCGCCAGGAAATGGAATTGCAGGGTGCCGGCGTGCGGCACGTCCTCAAGGTCGGCGCGGGCAACCGGGTCCTGGGCACGTTCGCAGACCGCCAGCCGGCGATCGTTCAGGTACCGATGGAAAAGGGCAGCATTTACTATTTGGCCATCCCGCTGGTGTCCGACAGCATGGTTGAGCTGATGGATGCGGTGCTGGCCGGTTGTGGCGCGCAGAGCCCAATCCGGTTCCTGACACCCGAAGGCAAGCATGTCAGCGGCCTCGAATACCGGGCCATCAAGACCAGCGACGGCTGCCTGGCCTTCGTCAACAACCTGGATCGCAAGCGCGATCAGCAGGTCAGGCTAACGGCGAACCTCACCTTTAGCATACGAAACCTGACATTGGAGACCGACTTGGGGCCGAGTTTTGTTGTTCCCGCCGGCGAGACCTATATTCTGAAGCTCACGAAGCCATGAAACCTACCCGCGTCGTCGTCGCCGCTGCACAAATGAAATTCCGCCCCGCCATCGCGGACAACGTCTCCTGGATTAGTGAGGTGATTCATTCGTCCGCCAAAGCCGGCGCGGACGTCATCCTGTTTCCCGAATGCGCGGTGACCGGATATGATTGCGATTTTGCCGCCGTTTCGCCACTTGAGGTGGCAGCGGCCCTGCAGAGCGTCGCCCGGGCGGCTCGCGCTGCGGACTGCCATGTGCTGCTGGGCAGCCCGACCTTCGCCGGGCGTAAAAGGTTCAATTCCCTGGTGGTGTTCGATCGCCGAGGACGAACCGTCTTCTGCTATTCGAAGATTCACCTTACGGCGCGAGACGCGCGTTTTTTCACTTCGGGAAATGCGCCGGCGTTTTTCCACCTCGCCGGGGTGCCATGCACGGCGATCATCTGCCACGAGCGGCGCTATCCGGAGCTGGTGCGCCTGCCCGTGATGCTGGGCGCGCAAATCGTGTTCCACGCCAATGCGGGGCTGGACTCGCTGCCGGTTTCGAAGAGCAAGCGGCATGGCCGCGACGGGATAGCGCTCCGCGCGTTCGAGAACGAAGTCTATTATGTGTTCGCCAACTCCGTTGGGCCGCAGGGGGCGGGCCGGTGGTCGGCCGGCGACTCGAAAATCGTGGCGCCGGACTCGCGGGTGCTCGCCCTGGCCAACAACCGCGACGAGACGGTCATCCAGGCGGAACTCGCCCTCGCGCGCGCCGGCCGCAAGTACGCCCGCGAGGCACTGCAAGAACCGGCCTTCCTGCGCATCCACTGGAAGGCAATGCTGGCTGCGTGCCGACGCCAACTCCGGCAACCCCACGCCATACTTTCATGAAAACCGACTTCAATCGATTCATCGGCCGTCTGGTGCTCCTTATTGCTGTGATGCCGGTATTTGCCGGCGCGCCGCCCGCGATTGATTCCAGCCCGCTGCACGACAAGGCTGCCTATTTCCAGCGCGATCTCCTCGACAAACATTGGCTGGACGGCCTCTACGTAAGCATTGTGCCCTCCGCCCCGCCCGGCACAAAGTCGCCGCATACCGTTGACCAACCCGGCAACGTGATTCATTCGGGGGTTTGGACCGGCCGTTATCTTGCCGGGGTGGGCTATCAATATGCGGTGACGCGGGACCCTTGGGCGCGCCGGCACGGTGGGGAGATCCTGCGTGCGCTCAGGATTCAGCAGGAAGTCACCGGCAAGCCGGGACTGCTGGCGCGCGGCTACGTCAAGGGACACGGCCCGGTCGAGGATTGGGAGCGCAACGGCCAGGACTCGCCGAAGTGGCACCAGGGCCAGGGCCGGTTCTCCGATTACCGTTGGCATGGCGACGTGAGCGTGGACAACTTCAACGCGGTGCTCTACGGCTACGCGATCTATTTCGATCTGGCCGCCGACCCGTCGCAACGCCGGTTCATTGCCGAAGACGTGGACAAGCTGATGACTCACCTGCTGGACAATCATTGCCGCATCATTGACGTGGACGGCGAAGTGACCCTGTGGGGACACGTGGGCATTGATCCCGACCCGGCGCGGGATGAGTATTATTGGAAGGTCTATGCGGCCAGGCTCAAACGGACCAATGCCGCGGATGAACCCGGGCGACCCTCACTGCGCGCATCGCTGATGCTGCTGCCGGATTTGCTGATCGCGCACCACGTCACCGGGAAGGGACGTTACCTGGACTTTTATCAACGTGTGGTCGCGCGGTTCAAAAACAACCCGGACCGGCTTCGCGACCCGGGCCCGTTCAGCCTCGAACGATTGGCAAGAGTGAACCATAGCAGCGAGGGCCAGGCATACGAAGCCCTTTATAACCTTATTCGTTACGAGAAGGACCCTGAGTTGCTGAAGATCTACCGGAAATGGGTCGCGGAACTCTGGGAGATGAATTGGATGGAAGGCAACTCGCTGTTCTCCTGGATGACCTGCGCCTTGCTGCCGGATTACCGCGCGCCGGCGAAACCAGGCATGTCTGCAACCGGGCCGCGCGAAATCCCTCATGCCCAGGAAGCCATGAGAATGGCGGTGGAAACGCTGCACTTGTATCCCGTTGACCGGGTGCTACGGCCGGTCATGAACTCACTGCGCACGGATATCGAACGCAATCCGTTTGCCCGCGGCGAAAAACTTAGTGCCCGACCGATTCCAATCAACCAGCGTCCCCTCGACAACGAATACGCCTGGAAAGGCAATCCATACCAGATGGACAATTGGCTCAAGCCGAGTGTCATCACGTTCCAGTTTTCATGCGACGACCCTCTTGTGGCCTGGTTCTCCGACAGCACGGGCACCGTGTCCATGACGCGGGACGGCGGGAAGGAGTGGCAGGACGTGAGCGCGGGGTTGCGCGGCGCCCGAGTGCAAAACCTTGTCGCTTCCAGCCGGCGCACGTTCGTTCTTCAAGTCCAGACCGACCAGGGCATATTCCTGAGCCGTGATGGCGGCATGAGTTGGCGTCCCGTTCCCGAGGGAGAGGCCGTCAAATTCCCGGTGTCCGATTTCAAAAGGTGGCTCCGGGTCTCCGGCAATCTTTTCTGCCGCATCACGGAAGAGGGGCGGTTGGAGATCAGTCGAGATCAAGGTCAGACGGGCGCGCCGAGTATGCAGGGGTGGCGCATCCCGCGCGCAGCCTCGTTTTTTGCCACGCCGCGCGGCCTTGTCGCAAGCGGGCCAGGCGGTTGCTATCAGAGCGCGGACGGCGAACACTGGGCCGAGCTGAAACTGTGGCGCGAGAACGAGACCGGCGCAGCGGATTTTCTCCATGCCTATTGGATGGGACGGTATTATGGGTTCATCAAGAGCGGAGAATAATCCAAAGATCATTCGGTGGATCAGCCCATGAACCCCCTGATTCGAGGGTGTTTTTTCTTGGGAAGCACGGCTCTAACACTCGCCAAGGGAGTCATTCTGAATCAAGCAAGCGCCGCCGAAGCAACCAGCCTCGGCTTGGTTGGCGTATTGACCACGCGGCACACACTGGCCCAGGCCATGCGCTACCGTCGGGATCCCGACCTCAGTTGGGAGCCCGGGTCCAGTTATTCTTGCGGAATGCGGAGACCTCGGACCTCGGAGTTGCGCCCGTCTTCGGGCTTGACAGTGAGATTCCGCGGCCAAACGCCGGAGGCTCTCCTGACGAGTGGCGCCTGGGCGTGGCACGACATGGAAGCGCTCCGGGTTGTCAGCGGTTTTGGCCCGCTCCGCCCAGGCATATCGGCAGGAATGCAGCGTGATCTCCTCGATCTCAAAACCGCGACACCGCTGCTTGAACTCCGTCGCCCGGTCGGAGGCGCGAATCGACCGCAGATGCGGAAACAAAGGGCCGGTCTTGGGCAGGCCTTCCTGAATCTTCGCGAGCGCGTCGCCGAAGTGGATCTAGGCCGTCTGCTTCGTCTTCTGGCGGCGGTAGCTGATCAGCCGGTTGCGCCAATCGACGTCTTCGGCGTTGAGGTTGGCGACATTTCCGGGGAACCGCCCAGATGCCATAGAAGCTGGTAGAACGCCCTGCGTTCGGGGTTGGTCTCCCGCTCGACGATGTCCGCATGTTTGGCGAACGTGATGGTCCGTTTGGGGCCATACCGAACCGCCGGCCACTGGCGCTCGGGAATCACCGGCCAGGGAAGCCAGTTCATGTCCAACGCGAAGTTGTGCAATCGGCGCAGGAATACATTCGTTGCCACCGCCCCGTGGTTCAGTGCGGCCAGCAGATGCTCGGCCTGGGTTTCCCGGACGCGACGGTGGCGGATGCTGTCGAAGGCATGATCCTTGACGGCGCGGTCCCAGCGTTCCCAGGTGGATCCCGTCTTGGTGTTCACAATCGCGTCCATGACGGCCTGCCATGTGCGCCTCCACTTCGGGCCACTGGCCGCCAAGCCGGTCCGAGAGGGTTGGAGGTTCAGCCAAGCGCGGAAAAACTCGAGTATTCTTTATCATTGATTCCTGCTGGCTCTGGCAAGGTCGGAGCCCGGCAGCAGGCAGCCTGCGCTTCCCAGAAGACTGCGGTTGGAACAAGAGCTGTTGGGTGCTGCGGGGTCCGGCATCCCCGGCCTTCACCGGAGCCGATACAGCGCCAGATTGTCGAACCAGCACACGTCGGTGTCGGCGACCTGGCCGGTGACGTTGAGGAGAATGACCAGTTTTCCCACGGCGGACGGAACGGTGATTACGCCGAACGCTTTCGGCCACGCGCCTTCGTCCGGCCGGAACACGAACGTGCGGTCGTCGTGCTCGTGCGTCCAACGACCCTCGGCCGTTTGCCAGCGTGCGATCAGGGTCGGGTTGGACGCGCCGCGGGGCAGGCACTCCGCCTGGACCGCATAAGTTTCGCCCGGCCGCACGTCGTGGGATTGGATGAAGCAGCCCGATTTCACGCCGGCCGCGCGCCCGGCGCCGCCACCCACACCGGCATCCCACGCGAACTTGCCGGGAGAGGTCTGCTCGTCCTGCCAGGTGCTGAACTCGGCCGGCAACGCGCCTTCCTGCCTGCTCGCGGGTTGGGCAAAGTCCGCGTTGCGGGCGAGGTTGGTCAGCGTGCCGGCGGCGCGGAGCTTCGCGATTTCGTCCTGCGCCGCGCGCATCGGGTCGCGGACCTGGGCGATGGCGCGGGTGATGCCGGGCAACGCTTCCTCCCACAGGCGGCCCTGACCGACGCTGTTGGGCACGCTCGTCGGCCGGCCCCACCAGCGGCATTGCTCCCCGTAAACCCACACATATTCGTCGGCGGCGTCGCACGCGAAGGCGAGATTCCGTTCCAGGCGCGCGAGGCGGGAACCGTTGATCGGGCCGCGATAATAATGGTTCGTCGCGTTGTTCAGGAACATGTCGAGGTAGAAGCCGAAACCCGCCTGCACCTGCTGCCGATATTTTGGACGGTTCGCCGGCGAGACGAGGCGGATGGCGGCGCCGTTCCACGAACGCAGCTCGTGCGCGGTGCGCAGGTATTCCTCGGCGCTGTCGAGGTAGTAGCCGTCTTCGCAGCCGTCCACCAACACCATCGCCGGTGGTGCCGCATCAAGCATCCCGTCAATGAACGCCGGCAGCAGGCCATAGCCGGCGGACGCGAGAATATTCTGCGGCAGGTCACTTTTGCCGGCCTTGAAATTGATGCTGTTCATCCAGAGCGTCAGCAGGACAGCGTCGGGAAATTCGCGGGCGACGGCCTGCGCGAATTGGGCCCCGCGTTTCCGCGCCCATGCCGCCGTATCCGCGAAGGAGCGTCTCCTGGCGGCGTCGAACTTAAACTGGTGCGCCCCGTAGGATTCGAAATCAATCGCCAGCCCCTTGCCGCCAGCCTGCTTCACCAGCCACGCGCAGTCCCCGGCCTTGTCCGCGAGGGCTGTCCAGCCGGGGTCGTCGGCCCAGTCGAGGTCGCCGGGCGTGGCGTTGAAGCGAAGGAAGTTGTCGGTGAACCGCGTGAACCGGCACGATTTCAGATCCGCCAGCGCGTCTTGCAGCCATTCGCGTTTCCAGGGCCGGGCGTCCCAGAGCGCCTCGGTGCTGCGGCTGGCGCCCTGATCGTCTTTGGTTTCGACCTTGAACATGACGCCGTCGAAGGGCGTGTTCGTTTCCATCGCGTGCCAGGCCTCCCGCAGCAGCGCCGTCGAGGGAATGTCCCAGCCCAACTCGATGAATTTCCGATGCCGGGCCGCGGGTTCGTCGGCGCTCAAGGCGTGGGTCAAGGCAGCGAGGGCGAGCGCGGCCAGGACCACGCCAAGCCTCCAGCGAACTTGCTCCAAGGGTTTCATGGACGGGATTGGGCCGTGGCGCACCGCGCCAATTCAACTTCAAATCATGGGCCGGGGGGTGCGTAATACCGGACGTAGTCCACGATCATCCGCGTCTTGCTGGTCGCGAGGTCGCCGTAGCCGCCAACCGGGATGGTGCCCGCCCAACCCTTGTCCTCCACTTCCGTGCTGAGAATCAGGTATTGCGGACGCTTCGACACCGGTCCGGTCGCCCAGGTGAGCTTGCCGTCCACGTAGAATCGGTTCTCGGTGGGGGTCCACTCGAACCCGTAGAGGTGAAAGCCCCGGTCCAACCCCAAGCGATCGGTCAGCTTGGCGCGGGTTTTGTGCTCCGGGCCGTAGCCGTCCCAGTGCAGGGCGTGCTGGATCGTGTCCCCAATGTTCTTGCCGGGTTGGTCGAAGACGCGGTGTTCGAGGATGTCAATTTCGATCCCGCCCTGTCCTGGGTCGCCGATGTGACTGCCCATGGAGGGAATTTGCGACCAGAAGGCCGACCACATGCCGGGCGAGTCCTCGAAGCGGATGCGCGCCTCATAGTAGCCAAAGGTGCGTTCGAAGCGGCCTTCGGTGCCGATCATGCCGGTGTGGTGTTTGCCGTTGGCAGTGTAGGTGGTGATGGTGAGGAACCCGCCGCCCACCGACACCGTGTTGGTGACGTTCTCGCCCGTCCGGCGCGGGCCGAGTCCGCGATGTTGCCATTTCGTCAGGTCGAGCATGGTGCCATCGAACTCATCGGCCCATTCGAGGTGATAACCAGCGGGCGGCGCGGCCAAACCGGAAAGGCAGGTCACGACCGCCAGCCACCGGGCGCAGCGTGGGAGCATCATGGCGGGCAATGTAGTCCGACTGACCGCGGTTGAACAGGCCCTTTGACCGGCAGGAGAACGGCGGTTCAGCGCACTTCGAGGGTCAGCACCCAGTCATTCGCGCCAGCGCCATTCTCGCCCGGCGTGCGGACGGTTTGCGAGCCGCGGTTCGGCAGCACGACGCCCGGCGTTGCGGGTGCCGTGTCCTGTGCCGGGTTGAACCACGTGGCGATGACTGGTCCTGGGAGCCGATCCAGGTTCAGCACGATCTCGCGAGAGGATTGATCGTCCGCCGGAGCATAGATGACGGCGAGGCGACGGTCGGCCGTGCATGCGGCGGCGATGTGACCGGGGCCGTTCGTGGCGTTCGCCACGAGTTGGTTGTCGCCGTCGGGCACGAGGGCCGGCCAGGGTCGCACGGCGAAGAACGCGCCCAGCCGCGCCATGTCACGCGTGCCGGTGCCGTTCAACGCCTGCTGCCAGGTGTCCTTGTGCGGGAAGAGTGTGGGGCCATCGAAGTGCCAGATTGGGTTGTTGCCGAAGAATTGGCCCGCGGCGCCGCCGAGCATCGCGCACCAGGCCTGGCGCCGGATCTGTTCCGGCCGGGAGTTATGCTCGCCTTCATAGATGGTTTCGATCAGCACGAAGGGACGCGCGGGCTGGCGGGCGTGGGCGGCGAGGAGCGGACGATACAGGTCGGCGACATAGCTGTAAACCGTGTCCACGGCGAGCCAGGATGCGTCGCCGAACGTTTCGGTGGCCGCCGTCTGTCCGCCGTGCGCGGTCATGAGCTGGCGGGCGCCGCCTTCGCGCAAGCCGGCGGCCAGTTCGTTGCCCGTCCAGCGTTCGGCCGGAGGCAGAGCGAAATCCCCGCCCATCATCCAGACCACATTCGACAGATCCGCGAACCGTTCCCCCACGAAACGCCCGTAACCACGCAACACCGTCGGTCCGCCGGCCTGGATCTCCTTGAACCAGCCTTCGTCCCCACCGCCCCAGCCCAGGTAGGCCGGGCAAAGCCATACCGAGATGCCCCGGCGTTGTGCCGCCGCGACGACCCGATGGGCGTACGCGAAGTAAGCCGGGTTCGGCTGGGTGAAGTCACCCGGCTTGAGGAACGGCTGCACGCCGTCGCGCAGCGCCGGGGCGCAGGAGGCGAACTTGTGCTCGACGAGATTGACGATGATCGCACTGAAGCCGCGCCTGGCCCGGTCGTCGAGATAGCGAGCGGCGTCCGTTTCCGGGAGTTGGGCGATGAGGGACCACGCGGAATCGCCGAGCACGAGAAACGGTTTGCCGGCGCTGTCCGTCAGATGTCGCCCGTCCGCCCCTGCCTGGAGCGGGAACTTCGCCGGCGCCGCACGGAGCAACGGAATCGCCGCGAGAACGCAGAACACCGTCACGACGAACCCAACCGCACGGCGGAGATGCGTTTGCATGGGACAACTTGGCGGTACCGGGCGAAGCGGATCAAGACATTCCTCGGCGGACCGGTCCGGGGTGCGAACCAACGGCCGTGCCATCGTGGCCACCGCGCCGTTGAACGGCGATCCGCAGTGGAGCCGGAGGCTCGACGCAATCACGCAATCATTACCAGGCGGCCTGTGACTGGGCGCTTCCGCCAGCCCGTGAAATGGCTACCGGACAAAGCCCTCGGCCATCGCCACCGCGGTCAGCATCGCCTTGGATTTGTTCACGGTCTCCTGCAATTCGCCTTCGGGTGTCGAGTCGTTCACCCAGCCGCCGCCGGCCTGGACGTACGCTTTGCCTTCCTTGAGCAGCGCGGTGCGGATGGTGATGCAGCAATCGAGGTTGCCGCTGAACGAGAAATAGCCGACGCAGCCGCCGTAGGGTCCGCGGGTCGTGCCCTCCAGCTCGGAGATGATCTGCATGGCGCGGATTTTCGGCGCGCCGCTGAGCGTGCCGGCCGGGAAGGTGGCGCGCATCAGGTCGAACGGCGTGCGGTCCGCCGCGAGCCGGCCTTCCACTTGCGACACGATGTGCATGACGTGGCTGTAACGCTCGATGATCATCAGGTCCTTCACCTTCACCGAGCCGTAATCGCACACGCGGCCGAGGTCGTTCCGCGCCAGATCCACCAGCATGACGTGCTCGGCGCGTTCCTTGGGGTCGGCCAGCAGTTCCCGCTCCAAGGCTTGGTCCTCCCCGGGCGTGGCGCCGCGCTGGCGCGTGCCGGCGATGGGCCGGATCTCCACCGCGCGGTCCTCGCAGCGCACATGGATTTCCGGTGAGGCGCCCACGAGAGCGAATCCTTCCAGTTCGAGCAGGAACATGTAGGGCGAGGGATTGATCGTGCGGGCGGCCCGATACACATCGAGCGGGGGCGCCGTGACCGGTGCGGAAAAGCGCTGTGAGCCGACCACCTGGATGATGTCCCCGGCGGTGATGTATTCCTTGGCCCGCGCCACGTTCGCGAGGAACTTCTCGCGCGGCGTGTTGGACGTGAACGGGAGGGCCGGCGCATTCTCGGGCAGGCTCACCGGTTGGTGGTCGAGGGGTTGTTCCAGCAGTGCGACCAGGCGCTCGATCTCGCTTACCGCGTCGTGGTAGGCCTCGTCCGGCGGCACGCTCCCATCGAGAAACGCGTTGGCCAGCACAGTGATCGTCTGTGCGACGCGGTCGAAGACCAGTAGTTCGTCGGCGATGAGAAAATAGGCGGTCGGCGTCCCAAGTTCGTCGGCGGGCGGACGCGGCACGACCGGTTCGATGTCGTGGATGAACTCGTAACCAAGGAAGCCGACGGCGCCACCGGTAAACCGTGGCAGCCCGGGCAAGGCGACCGGCCGGTAGCGGGCCATCACGCGTTCAACGACTACGAGGACGTCGGCGACCGCGCCCGGACCGGGCGTGCGCGACACCGTGAACTGTTCGGTCACCCGGCCGTCCTCGCGGACTTCGACGACCGGGCCGCGCTGGATGACGACGGCGCGCGGGTTGCAGCCGACAAACGAATAGCGGCCGAGATGCTCGCCGCCTTCCACGGACTCGAACAGGAAGGATTCGCCCTGCCCGCGGAGCTTGCGGTAGGCGGAGAGCGGCGTTTCAAAATCGGCGAGAATGCGGCGGTACACCGGGATCAGGTTGCCCTGTCCGGCCAGTCGCGCGAATTCGTCCGGGCGCGGAGCGATCATGGTCGTTTCAGCCCGCGGGCCGCAGCAGGCGCCGGAGCGAGAGCAAAGTGAACAGCAAGACAGCCACGCCGTAAAATAAAATGCCGAAGCCGATACCCACCGGAATCACGTCCGGATCACCGAAATAGATCAACCCGCCGCCCAGGAAGGCCGGGATGGCGGTCTGCCCGACGAGGCAGCCGAGGAACAGGCCTCGGCGGGTTTCGTTAACGCGGTCGGCCAGCCAGACGCGATAGGCCCGCTCGCCCATTGTGCGCATCAGCCAGGCGGACTGGAAATTCCGCGCGGCGATCAGCAGGCTGGTGGTGGCGATGGTAACGGCCGGGAACGGCCACGCGGCGACGAGGCCGCATATCACGGCATTCAGGACAAGGCCCCAGCGCCAGCCCAGGAACCGGGCGATGGGATTGGCCTCAAGCAGCAGGCGGGGCGTGGCGATCCACGTGCTGAGGCAATCCAGTCCGCGGGCCAGGACGAGCACGCCGGCGAGCACGAGGTAACCCTCGCTGCCGAATGGGACAAACCCGTCCATTATTTTTTCTTGCCGTAGATTTCCTCCGGCTTCTGAAGTTGGGCCTCGGTGACCTTGAAGGTTTCGCCCTGGCCTTCGACGGATCGGAAGAAGCAGGAGCGGTAGCCCTCGTGACAGGCCGCGCCGATCTGCTCGACCTGGATTAGCAGGGTGTCGCCGTCGCAGTCGAACGCGATGTCCTTCACCGTCTGCGTGTGGCCGCTTTCCTCGCCTTTCATCCAGAACTTCTGGCGTGACCGGCTCCAGAAATGCGTCTTGCCGGTGGCGATGGTCTGCGCCAGCGAGGCGCGGTTCATCCAGGCCATCATCAGCACCCGGCCGGTGGCCCGTTCCTGCACGATGGCGGGGATGAGGCCGCTGGCGTCGAACTTGAGTTTGTCGTAGAAGCTCATGTGTTTCTCGGGAGGAAGGTGAACATCACCGCGGCTAAAATGCAAACAAACGCCGCGAAATGGTTCCAGCGGAGCCGTTCGCCGAGATAGAGCACGGCAAAGCCGCAGAACACGGTCAGGGTGATGATTTCCTGCAGGATCTTGAGCTGCGTGGCCGTATAAACGGCGTTGCCCCAGCGGTTGGCGGGCACCTGCAGGCAATACTCGAAGAAGGCGATGCCCCAACTGACCAGGATCACCAGCAGGAGCGGGCGGCTCTTGAATTTCAAGTGGCCGTACCAGGCGACGGTCATGAACAGGTTGGACAGGAACAGCAGCAGGATGGGCAACCAGCGGGATTCCGTCCAATTCATCCGGCAAAGTTACGGTTTTGCAGGCCCCGACTCAATTCAGAACAACTCCAAACCGAACTTGACGCCCGCCAGCGACTTTTAATACGTGCGCTATAGAACCCGACATTCCCCAACCCTGTTGGCCAACGGGGCGATGTGGTGAGTCTTCCAATGGCGGGATCAGATTCTACTGCCGAAACGCGGCGTGACGATCATGACGGGGTCACCCGGTATTGGCACAATTCTTCCACGCGGTGGTCAAGACGGGCCTTCCTTCACTCGACGGCTGGAACCGTCCGTGCGGAAGCCGGCGCACTGGTGCCGGCCGCGCGCGGTCAAGCGTGAACGGGTCAATCCTCGCCTTTGCCACGGACCACGCTCCCCAACAATTCCCTGACGGGAGACCTGGGGGCGCTTGAGCGGGCGCGACGCGGCCGGCACCTCAGGTGCAGTTCAATCTTTGCCTTGATACACCCGGACGTAATCCACGTACATGTCGGCCAAACCGTTATACCGCGACAGATCGACGGGCCAACCACCACCGGTGGCTAGATTGACCAAAAAGAAAAGCGGCTGCCGTTTGGAAAGGGGAAGCGTCGCATGCCGGCCCACCTCGAGGTCGTCGCAGTAGTAGATCGTGGCCGTCCCCGTGATCTTGCAGCCGTAGGTGTGGAACGTCTCAAACCAGGCCGAGGGGATGCCGAACTTGCTCATGCGAATCGGATTGTGCAGGCCGTCGTAGGCCTGCTTCTCGAGCGCGCGGCCACCTTCACCCTGGTCCCAGCAGTGCGGGGTGATCATGTAGGTGCCGAACGCGTTGGGTGCGCGGGGGCCTTCCCCGCCATAGGCTTCGATGATGTCCAGTTCATCGCAGGGGACCTTGACGCCCTTGACCTGGTCGGTCATGTAATCCGTCAGGAGCCAGAAGGCCGGCCACGTTCCGATCGCATTCGGTCCGATAAACCGGCATTCAAAGTAGCAAGGAGCCTTGGCCGTGATGCCGCTGGCGTCGTTCTTCATGGAGGAGATCAGCCCCGCACTGTGCAGCTTGTCGCTGGCCCGGATGCGCAGGTAAGAGCCGACCTGCGAGAACGGATTCTTCGGGGACTCGTGGCCGGCGAAGGTATGCACGCTGAAGTCCTGCCAGCCGCCCGGCGGCTTGTGGTCGTAATAGGTGGCCTGGGAATTCGTGCTGGAGATGGAGAGCGGTCCCTTGAAATCGTCGGCAAAAACCAGCGACATGCCTTTCGCCGCCGGCGGTGGATCCTGGGGCATTCCTTCGTGCCAGGAAACGCCGCCCTTGTTGTAGAGTTGCAGATAGCAATTGTCTTTGAGGGCGCCGTTCTCGCCGCCGATTCTCACGGTGATCGGGCCATGCGGGTAGGCATCGGCTGGAAAAACGAACGCGCCCTTGCCTTGCGCATCGAGGACGACGGTGGCCACGGTGGAATCGGAACCAAAGACACCGCCTTGCTGCCAGCACTTCACGGTCAGGCGCTTGAAGCCGGGCGCCGCGAGGGTGACGGCGGTGTCCCCTTGTGCGTCGGAGCCATAGTCCGGCGACACCACGGACACCTGGCCGCCGAGGGTTTCGTCAGCGCTTTTTTCGGAGTCGACGCTGAGGGTATCAAAGGACAAATCGCTCTCGATGGGCAATAATTTCTCTCCATCCTTAGGCTGGCCGACGGTGAAGGTGATGGCGGTGATCGGGTAGTCTATCTTGCCGTTCCTGTCTCCTCCCCACGTCTCATGGCCGGAGTCGAGGTCAATGACGATTTCCTTCCAGCCGGTAAAAGCGATGATCCCGCCTTGCCCCGTATTCTTGCTGTACTGGTGCGTTTCGCCACTGGCATCGCTCACCTGTACCCCATAGGAACACTTCGAGTTGTCCCCCCTGAGCCAGAAACGCAGTTGGTGGACCGGCGCTGAAATCCTAACCGGGTTCGGGACCCCAAGGTATTGGAAATTCCCGGTGCGGACGAAGTGGTAATGTAACTTCAGACACTGCTTGCCGTCGTGCGGTTGATCGGTCGAAAGCTGGACGGAAGCATTCTCGTTGGGGATGTTGACCACCCACACGGTGGGGGGCGAAGCAACATTCTCGAAATCCTGCACCATCACCGGCGCCGCTCCCGCAACGGGCGCAATCCGACAGGCCAGCAGGATGGACAACCAACCCATGTTTGCTTTCTGGCGTATGTTCATGTGCCAATTCAATTTCCTGACTTGCGTAACGACGGCCGTCGCCGGTGCCACCGCCAAACTCGCCCATTGAGAACGTGACCAGCTTTGCCCGCCTCGACCACATGGAGCGTTCGTCGCGGCTCCGTGGTGAGGTTGTCGTTTTGTTCCCCGCCTGTCCATCCCTGGCAATGGAAGGTCCAAATTTGGTTGGGCCGGTGGGGCGAGCGTTCTCGCGAGCCGAGACACAAATTCCAACTCACACGAATTCGACCCTCGCACCTCGACCTTCGCAGTTCTCTGGTGGTCGGGCTTCCTTCTTGACGCTCCCCGGCAAAGGCGATTCGATGACGACGCGCCATGAAACCCGTTCTCAATCGTCGCCGTTTCCTCGAAACCTCCGTGCTCGCCGGCGCGGCCGCCGGTGTGATCACCCGCGCCGCCGATGCCCCGCCCGTCCCGCCGGCCGCCCGCCCGGTCATGCCCACCGGCAAGATCGGCAAGCTGACCGTCAGCCGGCTCATCTCCGGCGGCAACTTGATCAGCGGCTGGGCCCATTCGCGTGATCTCCGCTATGTGCCGTCGCTGATGCGCGCCTACAACACCGAGGCGAAGGTGCTCGAAACCCTCGCCCTGCTCGAGCAGCAGGGCGTCAACACCATCATCGCCGACCCGGCGAAGAAATGCATGGAGATCTTCGCCAAGCATTGGAAGGTCGGCGGCAAAATCCAGTGGATCGCCGAGGGCCACCCCGGCCTCGACGACTGGAAAACGGACATCAAGCGTTCCATTGATTTCGGCGCGGCCGCGGTGTACGTGCAAGGCGTGATCGGCGACCAGTGGTTGAAGGCCGGCCGCGTGGAGCTGCTGGGCCAGTGCGTGGATTTCATCAAGACCCTGCGCGTGCCCGCGGGCATCGGCGCCCACAAACTCGAAGTCATCAAGGCGGCCGAGCAGGGCAAGTTCGGCGCTGAGTTTTACGTCAAGACGCTCCACCACCGGAATTACTGGTCCACGCGCCGCCCCGACCAGACGCAGGACGTCGTGGACAATCCCACGGACAATTACTGGGACGTTGACCCGGAGAAAACAATCGCTTTCATGTCGGAGGTCGAGAAGCCGTGGGTCGCGTTCAAGACGCTCGCGGCCGGCGCGATCGCGCCCGAGTCGGGCTTCCAATTTGCGTTCGCCAACGGCGCGGACTTCATCTGCGTGGGCATGTTCGATTTCCAGGTCGAGGCGGACGCCGCGCTGGTCCGGAAACTCCTGACCGCGTCGGAAATTCAAAACCGACAACGCGCCTGGCTGGCCTAGCCGCCGACCTTGGGCGCCGCTCTTTTCGGCGCCCGCCAGACCAGCGCCGCGGCTAGCAGCAGCGTGGCCGCCGAGAGCGCCAGACCGGACAGAAATGCCCGGTCGCGGTAAACCAGTGTGATTGTGTTTCGTCCGGCCGGGACAACGATCGCCTGCAAGGCATAATCCGTGCGTTCAATCCGCACCGCGGTTCCATTGACCCGGGCTTGCCAGTTCGGGTGGAAGGTCTGCGCGATGACCACCAGGGCCGGGCGATCCGTTTCCACCTGGAATTCCATGCGGTTGGCGCCGGTGGTGACATTGGAAACGACGGCGGGTCCCGGGCGGGTGTCGGGCAGGCGGGTGCGGGCCGACTCGCTCAACAGCACCTGCCAGCGCGGATCGAAGGCCGGTTGCAGGAGTTGGTCCAACATGGCCTCCGCCGGGACGAACTGCGGCGACTGGCCGGCCGTGACGAGGGGCGGCGCGTTGGTGCGCGGCACCCAGGCCGTGGCGTTGTCGGGCGCGCTTTGGAATGCCACCCCCAGCAGATCCAGCACACCCGTGGCGACGACCGGGTTCGCCAGATAGAGCCGGCGTTCGAGCGCGTCCTCCTCCGCCAGCCGCAGCGTTGCGGCGCCATTGACCTTGGCCACGCCGTCGAGCAGGTTGAGGTTCGACCATTCGGCCAGCCGTTTGCCGACATAGTCCGCTTCCAGATCGGCCACGGTGCTGTGCAGCAACGCTGCCTCGGCCGCCGGCGTGATGAACACCCGGCCGGCTTCGGGACGCAGCGCGGAGGCCGTCAACCCAAGGCCGGGTTGCAGCCACTGCGCGGGCAGCGTTGGGTTCTGGTGCGGCGTGTGGACGGCATAATCGAGCCAGATGCAGGCCAGAACCGCGGCAAAGCCCAACCGCCTCATTCCGGCAAGGGATGAGAGAATGCCCAGGCCCAGCGCCCCGGCGGCTGCAAGCAAGAAAAGCGCCCGAACCATGACGTTGAGGGTGGCCGCGTGCATTTCGCCGAATGCGGGCGCGTGCCGTGCATCGAACCAGGCCGCCAGCACCATAAGGCCTAACAGGCTGCCAAGGACCCAGCCGGCAGCACGAGCTGTTCGCGCCGGAACACTTAGGCTGGCTGATGCGAGCTTTTTCAAGCCAAACGCCCCCAGCAGCGGGACCACAAACGCGATCAGCAAAACCCATTTGACCGGATAGCGCGTCCATTGCAGGAACGGCAATGCCCGATGCAACGGGCTGACGTCGCCCAGCGACAGCACGAGTCCGGTGAATGCCAGCAGCGCGAGCAGGGCAATCCGCCTGGGGCGCGGTCCGATGAAGCCAAGCGCCGCCAGCGCCAGCAGCGGCCCGCCCAGATAAACCGACGAGAAGAACTCCTGTCCGGGCTGGAAGAAAAGCCCTTGGGGGTTGCGATAGCAGTGGAATAACGGAAGGAGAAAGTTCACGGCCCCCCATGGCGGCAGCGCCCACTTCGCAACGCCGAACCCGCTGCTGCGTTGCGAACGCGCCAACAAATCGAGGAACGGCAGCAATTGCGCCGCGCCGAGCCCCAGGGTCAATGCTGCGACACCTCCCAAACGCGCCGGACCACGCAGGTGGTTTCGCCACCCGCCGTCACCACGCCGGCCAAGGGTCATCACCGCCAGCGCCAACCAGGTCATGGCGATCAGCTCCGGCGCACCGGTGAGCAGTTGCATGGCGCTGACGATGGCCGCGACCGCAATCGCCCTTCCTCCGCGGCGTGCCGCCTGCTCGCCAGCCAGCACGACCCACGGCATCCAACCCAGCGCCGCGATGTAATTCGGCCAGAGCAGGCACGACTGCGTGACGCCGTTGAAGACGAAGGCGATTCCCGCCAGCGCGGCGCCGGTTCCGTGAGCGGTCCAGTGACGCGCCAGCCAGTACATGCCGAACCCCGCCAGCCAGAGATGCGCCAGGCAAAAAAGATCCAGCGACCAGGGCAACGGCAGCAGCAGGTAGATCAACGCTCCGGGATAGAGCACCATCGTCCCCCATTGGGCGAGAAACGGGACGCCGCAGTGACTCAGCGGATTCCACAACGGCCATTCCCCGCGCCAAACGGCTGCGCGGTGATAAAACACCGTGGGATAGGCGAGCACCCCAAAGTCCCGATGGAAAAACGAACGCGATCCCAGCAGCACCCCGGGGAACATGACGGCCAGTAGGACCGCCAAGAGAGCGGCAAAGCGGACCGGACTCAGCCGGTCGCAACTGGGCTCACGATTCATCCTGGTGACGGTTTGGCTGCGAGGCGGGCGATGCGCCGTCGCGCCCGGGCTTCCATGCCGCGTGCCACATCCCGCTCATCGGCTCGCGCCCGCTTCCACCTGCGCGAAATAGCGGTTGATCAATGTGAGGTTGGTTTCATCGGTTTCGTCGAACGCGGCGGGCTGGTCGGAGTCCACATCCAACACCGCGAGCAGCGCGCCAGCGGAGTCAAAAATGGGGACGACGATTTCCGAGATCGTGGAGGAAGAACAGGCGATATGGTGGGGAATCACCCGCACATCCGGCACATTCTGGAGGCGGCGTTCGCGCGCACATTTGCCGCAGACCCCGCGCGCGAAGGGAATCGTGAGGCAACCGTGTCCGCCCTGGTAAGGGCCGATCTTGAGCAGTTCACCGCCAACATTGCGGTAAAACCCCACCCAGTCGAAATCCTCGAAGGCGTGGAACAGTTCGCTGGCGACGGTGGCCATGATGGCGATCGCATCCTGCTCCCCAGTGCAGAGCGCGTCCAGGCGCCGGAAAAACTGTTCGTAGCGTTCCGGCTTGGAGCCCGCAGGCGGAGTGCCCCCGGTGTTCACGTCAACTCCTCGACGGCTACGGCCTTCAAACGCCGGCGCTGAAACCACGCGACGCCGACCAGATCATAGATCCCGCGCCAGACCCGGTTCCAGATCCCATATTTCGAAACCCCGGCAACCCGCGGCCGGTGGTTTACGGGAACTTCCTTGGTTCGAAAACCGCCACCGGCGACAAGGATCGGCAGGAACCGGTGGAGCCCGTTGAAGCCCGGAAGGCCGGCGAGCGCCGCGCGCCGGAACACCCGCAACGCGCAGCCCGTGTCGCGAAAATCGCAGCCCAGCGCGGTGCGGCGCGCCGCGCGCGCGACCACGGAGGAAACCCGGCGCAGCCACGAATCCCGGCGGTTGGCCGTGCGGTCACCGCCCACGAAGTCCACCTCGCTCAGCAACGCCAGCAGGCGGGGCAGTTCCGCAGGATCGTTCTGCAAATCGCCGTCGAGCGTGGCCAGCAGCGGGGTGGCGGTGTGTTGGATGCCGGTCCAGATTGCGGCGCTTTGGCCGGCATTGCGCAGATGGCGCAGGCCGCGGACACGCGGATCCTGGCGCCGCGCCTCGGCGATGCGTGCCCACGTGGCATCGGTGCTGCCGTCGTCCACGAACACGAGTTCCCACGGGCGGGTTTCGTTCGCCAGCGCCGCCGCCACTTCGCGCAGCATGGGCAGCACGTTGTCCTGCTCGTTGAACACCGGGACGATGATGGCCAGATTCGATTCCACAATAACGGCACTTAATCCAGCGCCAGGCCCGCCGCCAGCACAGCGGGCGGCCACCTAACCGACAGAGAGATCGAAATCGGAGAATTCGTCATGGTGCGCCCGGCGATGACACACTCTCACCGGCGGAACAATCCCGGCGGCGGGGCGCCGCCCATCCGGCCAAGCATTTTCTGGAATTTGCCCATTTTCTTCATCATCTGCTGCATCTGGCCAAAGCGCTGGAGCAGGTTGTTCAACTCGGACACTTTCACCCCGCTGCCGCCCGCGATGCGCAGCCGGCGGCGCGCATTCAGGATTTGCGGATTCCGGCGCTCCAGCGGCGTCATCGCGCAGATCATCCCTTCCATCCGCCGGAAGTCCTTTTCGCTCTTGCTGAGGTCGGCGCCTTTCAGCATGTCGCCGCCCCCGGGCAACATGCCCACGAGGCTTTCCAGCGGGCCCATGCTCCGCATCTGGCGAAGCTGCACGAGAAAATCGTCCAACGTGAACTGGCCCTTGCGCATCCTCTCCTCGAGCCGCTTCGCCTCATCCGCGTCCACCGCCTCGGCCGCCTTTTCGACCAGGCTGACGACGTCGCCCATGCCGAGAATCCGCTGGGTCATGCGCTCGGGATGAAACGGCTCGAAATCCTCGAGCTTCTCGCCGACCCCCATGAACTTGATCGGCTTGCCGACCACGGACCGGAAGCTCAGGGCGGCGCCGCCGCGGGCATCGCCGTCGAGCTTCGTCAGGATGGCGCCGGTGATATGGAGCGCCTGGTCAAAATGCGTGGCAACATTCACCGCCTCCTGGCCGGTCGCGGCGTCGAGTACGAGCAGGATTTCGCGCGGCTGGACGACATCGCGCAGGCGGACGAGCTCCTGCACCAGCGGTTCGTCAATCTGGAGCCGGCCGGCGGTGTCGAAGATCAGCACGTTGCGCTGGTTCGCGGCGGCGAACGTGAGCGCTTCGCGCGCGATGCGCGACACGTCGGTTTCGCCGCGTTGGACGAACACCGGCAGATCGAGCTGGCGTCCGAGCGTTTCGAGCTGGTCCATCGCCGCCGGCCGATAGACGTCGGCGGCCACGAGCAACGGCGCCCGCCCTTGTTTCTGGAGCAGGCGGGCGAGCTTGCCGCTGGAAGTGGTCTTGCCCGAGCCGTGCAGGCCGACCATCAGCAGGCACGCGGGCGAACCGCCCAGGTCGAGGCCGGTGTTTTCCGAGCCAAGCAGTTCGACCAGCTCGTCGTGGATGAGTTTGATGATCTGCTGACCGGGCTGGATGCTTTGGATGACCTGCTCGCCGATGGCCTTGGTCTTGACGCGCTCCACGAAATCGCGGGCGACCTTGAAGTTCACGTCGGCATCCAACAACGCCATCCGGACGTCGCGGAGGGCGTCGGCGACGTTGGACTCGGAAATGCGACCGAGCCCGCGGAGGTTGCGGAAGACGTTTTGCAGCTTGCCGCTCAGCGAATCGAACATGCGCTCAGGTTAGCCCAGGGGCCGTGGGAAATCCAAGCCCGTTCCCGGAGCCCGGGGCGGCCGAGGGTCAACGCGCCAGCGGGCCGGCGGCCAGCGCTCGAGCCAGCGCTTCAGCCACGACCGCGGAGCCGCCCGCGTTCAAATGAGTGTCGTAAATGGTGTTGAACAGGAGTTCCCCGGTGCGGTCGGTGGCTTCCCGCAGCGCGGGGGTCAGATCAATGAACCCGATGCCGGTGCGGTCGCATTCGGCGGCGACGACCGCCGGCAGATCGTTGGGCCGCCAGGTCTTGATGTTGTCCGCGGCCGCCGCGCTGAACTCGAGCCGTCCGTGGCAGATGCGCTGTTTGCAGGGCATGTAGGCCAGCCAGGGACGCACGTTGTGCTGGCGGGCGAACGCGACATACCGGTCCGCGAATGTCGCCAGCGCCTGCAGGGCCTCGGCCGGCTGATCGGCGCGGCTTCGCGGTGGCGGCTGTAGCGTCACGGCAATGCGTCCGTGCGCGGATTGGAACCAGGCGTCCACCGGCAGTTGCGGGGCGGGCAGAGCGGTGCGGCGCGACAGCTCACCCACGGCGCGCAACAGCGAGGTCTGCGGGTGAACCTCGCGCCGTGGACGTTGGCCGGTCCTCTGGAACCGTTGCCCGTCCGCCTGCTCCCGCCGGAGATCTTCCATGTCGTTACCTTCGTTAAACACCACCAGCGTCTCCCGCACTTCCGGACAGAGGCCGTAATCCTGGAGGTAGCTGAGATAGGTGAAGGGGCCGGTGCTGGCGACGCCCAAGTTCAGCACGCGCCGGTTCAGGCGCCGCCCGAGGATCGTCGTGAATAACTCTTCCGCCGGCAGGTAACCGAGTTCGGTAAAGGAATCGCCCACCACGGCAATGTCCCAGGCCTTCAAGTTGTCGTCGTTGCGAAACCCGAAACGATTGTAATGGACCGTCACGACGGGTTCATCGCGGTAGGTGTCCGTGGGCAGACCGAGAGCCCGGACTACGCTTCGGATGACCTGGCCGGTCCAGTCCCGCGGGCCGGGGCGGCGGAAGAAAACCTCGCCGGTGGGGACGGTCGGCTTTTGGTAGTACGGGGGAATGCGCCGCAGGAACGCCTCCTGTCGGCGGAAGTCGAATTTGGCCAGGCGGAAGCCAACCTCGGCGGCGGCAATGACCACCACCACACTCACCAACGTCAGGCAAAGCTGCGCGTTGAACCGCGCGAAGCGCCGGTGCCGATGCAACACCGGCAGCAACGCCAGCACCGCAGCCGTGCCCACCAGCGGTGTGCGCGCCCATCCCCAATGAACGGCCAGTTCCGGCCGGCCGCCCAGCAACCAGCCGGCGGCCAGCAACAGGGCGGCCGTGATTCCGTGGATAAGGCAACTGACGCCGAGGCTTGGTCCGTCGGCGGGGCGGACTCCATCGTTTTGCGCTTCCGGTTGCACTCAGCGAATGCCCTAAACCAAGAACACAGCAATTACATGCTCAAGGTGGTGTTACGCGTCGCGCACCACGGCCGCGAGGCGCTGCTTGAACTGGTCCACCAGTTTTTCGTGCGCCGCGTTCACTTCGACGTCGGTCAGCGTGCGTTCGGTGTGCCGGTAGGTGAAGGCGTAGGCGAGGCTTTTCTGCCCCGGCGGCACCTGCTTCCCGCGAAACACGTCGAACAGCTCGAGGCGCTCGAGGCTGGCCGGTTTCGCCTGGCGGACCACCGCGAGCACCGCTTCGTGGGTCGTCGTTTCCGGCACAATCATCGCCACGTCGCGGCGGATGGTGGGGAATTGCGGCAGTGCCTTGAAGGACTTATTGGCGTTGCGGCGTACGAGCAACTCGTCGAGGTCCAGCTCGGCCAGCAGTACCGGGTCGCGCAGATCGTGATGCCGCGCCAGGGTCGGCAAAAGCTGGCCCAGTTCGCCCAGCGTCAGTTTTCCCCCAAGACTGATGACCGCGGATTCCAGGAACCACGCGGTGGTCTCGGTGCGCCGCTGGAGTTGTACGCCCCGCAGACCGAACCGCTCGAGAAACTCCTCGACCAGCCCCTTCAGGTCAAAGGCGTCGAACCGGGCGCCGCGTTCCTCGCCGCTCCAGAACACCGGTTGCCGCGGGCCGGTCAAGGCGATCGCCACGTGGCGGCGTTCGACCGCTTTCCCGGCCTGCTGCCGGAACACGCGCCCAACCTCGAACAGGGCCACCGTCTCGGTCTGATGGCTGACATTGTGGCGGAGCGAGTGCACCAGTCCGGGCAACAGGCTCGGCCGCAGAACGTCCATGTCCGCGCTCAGCGGGTTGGCCAGCGCAACCATCTCCGCCTCCAGGCTGGCGCGCGCCTCGGATTTCGCGATGAGCGTCTGGCCCTGCGCCTCGTTCAACCCGAGGCCGGACAGGATGCGCCGCGCCTCGGCGAGCTGATCATGCACCGCGTCATACGCGTTGCTGCCGAGCGCGCCGCGCGGCGGCGTGGCGGGGATTTTGTCCACGCCGTGCAGACGCCCCACCTCTTCGATCAGATCGGCCTCGCGCTTCAAGTCCACGCGCCAGGTCGGGATGCGGAGCGTGACCGGTTCGGGCGCCGCGGGCGCGGCCTCGAGCGGCCGTGGCTTGCGGCTGGCGACTTTCAAACCGAGCTGGCCGAGGTAAAATTCGATCTCCCCCGGTTTCAATTCGAGGCCCAGCAGCGCGTTGACCTTCGCGTGTCGCAGCGTGATCTGCCGCGGTTCGGCCGGCGCCGGATACGCATCCGCCACCTCGCCGTCGAGCTGGCCGCCGGCCGTCTCCAGGATCAACTGTGCGGCGCGGCGGCTGGCCCAGTCGGAGATGCCGATGTCGGCGCCCCGCTCGAAGCGGTAACTTGCGTCGGTGCGCAACCCGAGGGTCTTCGAGGTGCGGCGGATGTTGGTCGGTTTGAAACAGGCGCTCTCGAGCAGCACGTCCACCGTGCGGTCGTTGATCTCGGAGTTCTGTCCGCCCATCACGCCGGCCAGCGCGATGCCCTTCCGTTCGTCGGCGATGAGCAGCGTCTCGTCCGTCAGCGTGCGTTCCTGGCCGTCGAGGGTGGTGAACTTCTCGCCCGCCCGCGCGCGGCGCACCACGATGGTCGGCGTGCCGTCGTCGGCGCGGGCAATGAGATGGTAGTCGAAGGCGTGCAGCGGTTGGCCGCATTCCAGCATCACGTAATTCGTCACGTCCACCACGTTGCTGATGCTCCGGAGGCCGACTTTTTCCAGCGCGGACCGCAGCCAGTCCGGGCTGGGGCCGATCTTCACGCCGCGAATGACGCGCGCGGTGTAGCGCGGGCAGAGTTCGGGGTCGTCAATCCTGACCGCGACGAGGGCGGAAGTTTCAAGTTTCAAGTTTTCAGTTTCGAGTGGCCCTGACTGAACACTTGAAACTGAACCCTGAACACTCGGCGTTTTTAGAACATTTCCCGTCACTGCGGCGATTTCGCGGGCGATGCCGATGACGCTGTTCCAGTCGGGCCGGTTCGGCGTGATTTCGAGGTCATAAACGACATCGCCTCCGGCGCGACCGAGATACTCGGCGAACGGTTTTCCGACCGGCGCGTCGCCGGGCAGGATCAGCAAGCCTTCAATTGGGTCCGGCAGCCCGAGTTCCTGCGGCGAGCACATCATGCCCTGGCTGGTGATGCCGAACACCTTTCGTTCCTTGATGACAAACGGTGCCTTGTCGCCGGGCTTCAGCGGCAGCGCGAAGTTCGGCAGGATGAGCGGCACCTTGTCGCCGACGTTATGGTTCTGGGCGCCGCAGATAATGGTGCGCTCGCCCTTCCCGTCATGGACCTTGCAGACGGAGAGCTTGTCGGCCGCGGGCACTTTGTCCTTCGTGAGAATTTGCGCGACGACGATGCCGTCGAACTCGCCGCCGATTTTGTGGACGCCCTCGACTTCGAGGCCGAGCAGGGTGAGCCGCTCGGTCAACTCTTCGGGCGACCAGTCGAAATCAACGTATTGTTTGAGCCAGTTCAGGGTGACTTTCATTACGCGCCGGGAAAATTACCCGTGAAACGCCCGCTTCTCCAGCCGAATTTCTGGGGAAACAACTGGAGCCGCGCGGCGAAAACGACGAGTTCCCTGCCGCTCCCGCGAAATCCTGGCCTCCACCCGCAAGGTGCTGGCCGGTTCCCGCGAAATCCCGAAGGCTTACCGCGAAGTGGTGGACTCCTCGCGTGAAACCCCGGTCGTTCCCGTAAAACCCTGACTGGTTCCCGCAAAGTCCCAGGTCATCCCCGCGAAGCCCTGACCTCCTGACGCGAAATCCCAGGTGCTCCCATGAAATCCTGAACGCCTGCTGCGAAATCCTGCGCGACTGCAAAAGACTCCCAAGCTGTTTTTTTTGAGCTGCTCATGGGGTAAATGCCGGTCGGGACGCGGTTCAGCGCCGTAGGCGCGACATCTTTGTAGAAACCGCCCCGCAGAAGAGTCTCGCCCGGCACCGTTGGAATGCGCGGAACAATTTCGCCGTGGATCACTTCAACTGCCGGAACACGAAACTCCGGACCAAGTTCAATCCCCTAGTTTCATCGTCCACATGCCGCGCGGGTTATTGGTCGTTCCGGTGCCAACGGTTTCCGTGATCCGGTGAATGGCCACGTGGCCATCGTGAAAGAGGTAATTGAATCGGCCGGCATGCAGTCCGTACGTCGTCTGCCCCCAGTTCGCTACGCCTCCCGAGACAATCTGGTAGGGACTCTGGTCCTGGTCCGAGGCGGGTCCCGTGGGGCCCATGCAGAAGGAGGGCCAGTCGTTGCCGGCGATGTTCCCGCCTTCGGCTTGTTCCACCAGCAGGAAAGTGCCGGCGGGGTCCATCACCACGGTGTCTTTATAGCCGCGCGGTTCCCAATCCGGCAGCGAGGCGGGCGCCGAACTGCGCAGGTTGTAGTAGATCCCCACCCCGTATTCGGCTGGCGGCAGCGGTCCATTCGCCGTCTCGATCGTGAAGGACGGCCCCGCATAGTTCATGGCATAGGTCCGGCGCTGGCCGAACGTCGCCCAACTGATGGAAATCTCGATCCGGTCGGCCGGGCATCTGAGAATCGGGGGCACGGAGGAGCCGGCCAGGCCACCCGAAATGCCCAGAATCAGGTCCGCATCCGGGTCCGAACCGCCGATGTAGCGGTTAATGTAATCATCCCACGACAACTGGTACTGGTAGTCGCCCGTGGAATAGGCGGTGGGCGGGTACTGGTCAGTGTGATCGGTGACGAACAGGCTGAGGCCCAGCCCCAGTTGCTTCTCCTGGGACATGCACTTCAGCCGCTGCGCCCGCGCCTTCGCCCCCGCCAGCGCGGGCAACAACAGGGCGGCGAGAATGGCGATGATCGCGATGACCACCAGCAGTTCGATCAAGGTAAAGGCCCTCCCCGGCTGCGGGTGAGGGGAGTCGCCGCGGGCGCCCAGTTGGCAGGATTCGTTCCTTGGCTGGTCAAGATTGCAGGGCATAAGCGGGTCTGTAGGGGGCTAGCGATCGGTCAGATAGACCTCGAGTTTTTTGTTGATGGCGAACCGCTTGCCATTCGGCGCGGACGGCACGCTGCTCAGGTACCCTTTGGCCACCAGTTCATCCAGACTGTGGGGAGCCTGTCGTTGTTCCGCTCCGTACTTGCGGACAAGCTGGGTTAGCTCCGCCAGCTCCGTTGAGCTGCGGGCTTCGCTGGGGGACGCCGCCCCGGCTTGTGCGGGGGTGCTCGACGGTGGAGGCGCCGGGTTGTGCCGGCCGCATCCCGGGAGACAAAGGAGACTGGCCAGCAAGCAGACCCGGAGAGCCCGCCGGGCGGGCAGCACCTTCACCGCCCCACTGGCATCCCGCGGGACGAACTCCGTCCCGGCGGCGATCCTCCTCGGTTCCGGTTCCACGGTCACAATCGTTTCTCTCCCAGGGCTCGCGCGACGAACTCGGCGAACAGTGCAAAATATACACCGCGGCCTGGTCGCGACAAGGCGGAAACGGCTTCGACGTTACGGTGTTACGGTCGCGGCTGCTGACAAAGTAGCCGTGGGTACATCTCCCCTCCGACCGAACTTGAGGTTCGCAAGGTCCTCAAGGTCCACAAGGTAGATCCGCTGGATGGCTTCTTCCTGGCTGGGTTGGCTGTTCAGCGAGCTGAAACCGGTAGCTACTCGCCAAACCAGCGGCTGCCGGGCCGCGGTTCACACTTGCTTGACGATGCCCCAATAGACATCAAGGCGCTTGGCCAGGTAAAGCTTCACCGCCTTGACGAGCACCCGCGCCTCCAAACGCTGGCCGGCCGCCACCACCTCCGCCAGGGTCATCTCCGGCCGCACCCGGAGGCAGTCCTGGGCAATGATCGGTCCCTCGTCCAGATGCATGCTGACGAAGTGGGCGGTCACCCCGAGGATTTTGACGCCGTGTTCGTAGGCCTGCCGGTAAGCCTGGGGGCCCGGAAAACTGGGCAGGAGCGACGGGTGGATGTTGATGATCTTGTTCTTGTAGCGCCACACGAAGTTCGGCGAGAGAATCTTCATGAAGCGCGCCAGCACCACGAAGTCAATCCCGCGTTCCTCCAGTTCCGCCAGGACCTGCTTTTCCGCCGCGAGGCGGTCCACCCAGGGGACCAGCACGAACGGCAGGCCGTGCCGCCGGGCCAGCGGTTCGAGATCCGGGCGATTGCCCAGCACCACGGCCGGTTCCGCCTTCAACCGGCCCGCCTTCGCCTCCGCCATGATGCTCTCGAAACAGTGCGGTTCGCGGGTCACCATGAGCGCAAAGCGCTGGCGCCGGCGCGGCTCGGTGTAGCGGAGCTTGATTTCCATGCCCAGCGTGCGGGCCAGATCGTCCAACCCGCGCCGCACGGGCTCGGGCTGCCAGTCCTCGCCCCTCCAGGAGGCCTCGAGGGTCATGCTGAACTGGCCGCGCGTAACCTGTTCCTCGAGCGCCTCGATGTTCGCGCGGTGCTCGAACAGGAAATTGGTGACGCGGGCAATGACGCCGGTCTTGTCCCGGCCGATGACCGTAACCGTGGCGAACTGCTTCACGGGCAGACATTACACTCCGGCCGTGACCGGCTCGGAAAGCATAAAATCCCCGTCCCGACCCAACCCGACCCAACCCATTCGCCCACCGGCCGCGCAACTTTTCCCCGGTGGCGTTGTATAACCGGTTGTCCGACAGTTCTGGCATGGCAATCCCATCCATCAAAACCGTTCTGGCCCAAGCGGGCCTGATTGACGCCGTCGAGTTCGAACGATGGCGGCAGGAGTGGCGCAACCCGCCGCCCGCCGCCCCCGGCACCACCGAACCCGCGCGCCGCGACACCCTGTTCACCACCCTCCAGAAGCGTCACGCGGTGAAGACCGGCCAGGGCGAGGACGTGTTCCTGCGCGGCCTTGCCGCCGCGCTGGGCTGGACGTACCACGAGCGCGTCGCCCTGCCCGAGGACCTGCCCAAGGAGGACCGCAAGGAGCTGCTCGGCAAACTTTCGACCAAGGTGGCCTTTCAATACATGGTCATGCCGGTGCGGCTGGAGGAGGGCCGGCTGCAGGTGGCTGTGAGCGATCCATTTGATCCCGCCATGCTCGGGGCGGTTCAGTTCGACGCGCGCGGACGGGTCGAGTTCGCGCTCGCCCCGCGCGAGGAAATCGAGAAGGCGCTCAAGGAATCCTACGGCGTCGGGGCTGAAACCCTCGAAGGCATCGCCGTGGACGAACCGGCGGAGCCGGAGATGAACTTCAACAAGGAGATCACCGAGGGCGACCAGGACGCCAGCGTGATCAAGTTCGTCAACCAGGTCATCTGGGAGGCGTTCAAGGACCGGGCGACGGACATCCATTTCGAGCCGATGGAGGACAAGCTGCGGATCCGCTACCGCATTGATGGCATACTCTACGAGACACCCATGCCCGAAACCCTCAAGCGCTACCAGTCCGCGATCATCTCCCGCATCAAGGTCATGTCCGGGATGAACATCGCCGAAAAGCGCCTGCCCCAGGACGGCCGCATCAACGTCCGCATCCGCAAAACCGAACTCGACATCCGCGTTTCGACCGTGCCGACCGTCTATGGCGAGAGCGTGTCGCTGCGATTGTTGACCCGCGAGAAAAAGAAGATCACCCTCACCAACCTCGGTTTTCCCGACCGCGAACAGCAGATCATCGAGCGCATCATCGCCAAACCGCACGGGATTTTCCTGGTCACCGGGCCAACCGGGTCCGGCAAGTCCACCTCGCTCTATGCCTGCCTCCAGCAGATCAATTATCCGACCAAGCGCATCATCACCATCGAGGAACCGGTCGAATACGAAATCGAAGGCATCAACCAGATCGCCGTCCGGCCGGAGATCGGCCTCACCTTCGCCATGGGGCTGCGCCACATCCTGCGCCAGGACCCCAACGTGGTGATGGTGGGGGAAATCCGCGATCTGGAGACAGCCGAGATCGCGATCCGCGCCGCGCTCACGGGCCACCTGGTGTTCAGCACGCTCCACACGAACGACGCGGCGAGCGCTTTCACGCGGCTCATTGACATGGGCATCGAACCCTTCCTCGTCGCCTCCTCGGTCGAGGCGGTCATGGCCCAGCGCCTGGTTCGCACCCTCTGCCCGCATTGCCGCACCGAACAGCACGTCGAGCCGGAATACCTGCGCCGGATCGGCTTCCCGGAGGAAAAGATCGGCCAGGCCCGGTTCTCCAAAGGGACCGGGTGCGATAAATGCCGGCAGCTCGGCTATCAGGGACGCACGGGCCTCTATGAACTACTCGCGGTGACCGAAACCATCCGGCCGCTCATCATGAACCGCTCCCCGGCCAGCACCATCGCCCAGAAAGCGCTCGAGGAGGGCACCCAGACACTGCGCATGGCCGGCTGGCTCAAGGTCGAGCAGGGCGTCACCACCATCGAGGAAGTCCTCCGCGTCTCGCAAATCGAGCAGCACCTCGCCGCCCTGTTGGGCGACGAGCGTACGCTGGCTCTTCCCGCCCCGTGAAACTGACCCGCTGGCACCTTTGCAATGTCCTCGCCCGCACGGGCGAAAACCGCGTGCTCTGGCAGTTCGGACGCGACGGAAACCAGGCGAAGCTCCTGGCCGAGCGTGTCGTCTCCCCCGCCCAGGCCGCCAGCGCCCGCCTCGGCGTCAAAACCGTCTCCGCCCTCTGGCAACCGCGGCTTAATGTCGCCTGGCTCCCCGCCGACCAGGTCTTCCTCCGCGTCATCCACCTGCCGGCAGGCGACCCGGCCGAGCTGCCGGGCATGGTTGAACTCCAGCTCGAGAAGCTTTCGCCCCTGCCGCTGGCCCAGGTCGTCTGGACCTTCGAACCACTGCCCCCGGTGGACGGGCGGACGCAAACCGTAATCGTCCTGCTGGCGGACCGCGCCGGCGTCGAGAGCTTCCTGGGTGAGTTGGAGGGACTGGGCTACCTCGCCGACCGCCTCGACCTGCCTCAACTCCATGAGCTGCTGGCCACCCCGGACCTGGACGACGGCGTCTGGATTTACCCGCGCAGCGACGCCGGGCAGATCATTTGCCTGGTGGCGTGGCGGCACGAGCGCCGGCTCCAAAATCTCGATCTCCTGCGGCTGTCCGCCGGGCCCGAGGCCGGCACCCAGATGGTGGAAATGCTCAGACAGGGCGCGTGGGCGGGCGAACTGGAGGGCTGGTTCAGTCCCAACGCGAGGTGGCATCTGGTCGCGGAAGCCGCGCTTGCCGCCGAACTCGAACCGCCGCTGCGCGCCCTCGCCGTCGGCGCCATCGAGCTCATGGAGCCGCTGCCACTGGCGCGGGTTGCCGCCCTGGCCGCCGCCAGCCCCATGCCCGCGAACCTGGTGCCACCTGAATTCCAGGTGCGCTACCGCCAGCAATTCGTGGACCGGCTGTGGATGCGGGGACTTGGCGGCGTGGCCCTGGCGTACCTCGTCTTCCTGCTGGGCTGTTTCGGTTACCTCCAGTGGAAAGGCTTCCAGAAAGGCGGCCTCGAACAGCAACTCGCCGACCAGCACGGCGCCTATACCAACGCCCTCCAGCTCAAAGCCCGCGTCGTTGTCCTCCAGGACCAGGTCAACCTCAAATTTGCCGCCCTCGATTGCTGGCGGGCCACCTCCGAGTCCATGCCCCCGGAGCTCACCCTCACCAGCTTCAGCTTCCAACGTGGCCGGAAGCTCCAGATCTTTGGCAACGTCGGCGCCGACCAGCAGTCCAAGGTCACCGAGTTCAATGAATCGCTGAGCCGTGCCAGCGTCAACGGCCAGCCGCTCTTCAGCCAGGTCAGCACCAAATCCATCCAGGCCCCGCTCGCCGGCCAGAACCAACCCGCCCGATGGAGCATTGAGTGCGACCTCAAACGCACCGATTTCTGATGACCAGCTTCATCAACAAACTGAACCTGCGTCCCCAGGAACGCCGCATGGTCGTCATGGCCCTGGTCGTGGTGTTCATCGTGTTGAACTTCATCTTCGTCTGGCCCCACGCCGGCGATTTCACCCGCGTCAACCGCCAGATCGCCAGCGCCCGCAAAACCCTTGGCGATTACCAGCAGGAAATCGCCCGTACCACGGAGTACCAAACCCGGCTCGACAAGCTGCAGCGCCTCGGCTCCGCCGTCCTGCCCTCCGACCAGGCCGTCCAGCTCCTTTACACCATCCAGGATCGGGCTCACCTGAGCGATGTGCTCATCACCGGCACCCGCACCCAACCGCCCGCTGCGACCGGCGGCTCCACCAACCAGTTCTTCGACGAACAAAGCGTCGCCCTCGACACCACCACCGGCGACAAGGAACTCGTGGCGTTCCTGCTCGCGCTCGGTGCCGGCGATTCCATGATTCGCGTCCGCGATCTCGACCTCCGCACCGATCCGCAACTCTACAAGCTCCTTGGCAAGCTCACCCTCGTGGCGAGTTACCAGAAAAAACCCAAGATCGCGCCGCCGCCGGCCGTTACCACGAACGTGATGCCAGCACGACCGGGGCCCGTGGGTGCCCGTGCAGGCGCAACCAATCGCGCCGCAGCGCCCCAGCCAGTCAAACTTAATCCCGCCCCGCCGGGGCGGCCCGTCACCAACAACGTCACTCTCAATCGAACCAATAAGCTCAAGTCGTGAAAACGCTCCTTACCCTTTGCTCGCTGGCAGGCCTCATGCTGGCGGTCCCGCCTGGTCTCCAGGCCCAGGACGCCCCGCCCGCCCCGCCCATGCCGCCCTCGCCACCCATCCGCCGCGCGCGGACCACCAATGTCACCGTTGCGCCCACCAATGTCACCCCCGCCATCCCCGTGCCGGGCCAGCCCCAGCCGGCCGCCCCGGCCACGCTGCCGCCCGTGCCGGTGCCCGCCAATGTCACCCCCGCCATCCCCGCGCCGGGCCAACCCCAGCCGGCCGTGCCGGCCTCGTTGCCGCCCGTACCCGCCCCCGGCACTCAGCCCATGCCAACGCTGGCGCCTCTGCCCGCGGGCGCCACCAACGCCATCTTCCCGGCCAACAACAGCCTCGCCGCCCTCGGCCCTGACGACCTGCTGCCGGAAAACAGCCTCACGCGGTTCCAGGGCATGCCGCTGGACCAGTTCCTGCAAATCTATGCCGAGATAACCGACCGTGTTGTTCTGCGTCCCTATGCCCTTCCCAACACGCCCATCACCCTCGACGCCAGCAAAAAAGGGCTGACGAAAAGCGAAGCCATGCACGCCATGGACACCGTCCTCGAGCTCAACGGCATTACCATGATCAACGTCGGCGACAAATTCGTCACCGCCGTGCCCAGCCAGCAGGCCCTGCAAGAGGGCGCGGCCTTTAGCGATGCCGACGCCGCCGACCTGCCGGAAGCGGGCCAGTTCATCACCAAGGTCGTCCAGTTGAAATACGCGCTGCCCAGCGAACTCGCGCAGCTCGTCGGCAGCTTCGGCAAGCTTCAGGGCGGCGTCGTGGCGATTGACAGCACCCAGACGCTGGTCCTTCGGGATTACGCGGCCAACATCAAGCGGATGATGGAAATCGTCGAGCGCGTGGACGTCCAGATTGAAAGCGATTACAAGCTCGAGGTCATCCCCATCAAATACGGCAAGGTCGAGGACATCTACGCCACCATGGGCGGCCTGATCGGCGGCGGCGGCCTCGGGGGCACCGGCGCCCTGGGCGCGCGCCAGACTTCCCGTCGCACCGGCGGCGCCGGCGGCGGCGTCGGCACCGGCAATCGCCTTGGGGTCGGCCAACAGTTTGGCATGAATCAACAGGCCAACACCCTCGGCGCGAATCAAAATCGTCCCGGCCAGCTTCCCGGCCAGACCGCCGGAAACGCCTTTAACAACCGCCTCCAGCAAGTCGTCAGCGGCATCGCCGGTCAGGGCCAGAACCAGATGCTCCACGACGCCAAAATCGTGCCCGACGAACGCTCCAATTCACTCATCGTCTTTGCCTCGAAGGACGACCTCCGCATGATCACCAACGTGGTCGAAAAAGTGGACCGCCAGATGGCCCAGGTGCTCGTCGAAGCCATGATCCTCGATGTCACGCTCAACGACGATCTCTCCTATGGCGTCCAGTCCTACCTCCAGGACCAGTCTGGCAGCGTTGCCTCGCAAGGCAACATCAACGGCGGGTTCTTGACCAACGCACTCCCCACGAGCGGCCTCGGCTACCTGGGCACCTATAATAACAACATGTCCGTCCTCGTCCAGGCGTTGTCCAGCAAATCGAAGGTCGAAGTGCTGTCCACGCCGCGCATCCAGACCAGCCACGCCGTCCCGGCGTCCTTTTCCGCAGGCTCGACCGTGCCTTACGTCTCGGGCAGCAGTTCCAGCGGTCTCTACGCCGGCGCTTACACTTCCTTCTCCCAGCTCCAGGTTACCACCACGATCAACGTCACCCCGTTCATTACCCCGGATGGCCTCGTGGTCATGGACATTGACCAGCAGATTGACGATCTGACCGGTTTCAAGACCTTCCCGGGCGTGGGCGACATGCCGATGACCAGCACCCGCAGCGCCACCTCGACCGTCTCCGTTCAGGACGGCGACGTCATCATGCTGGGCGGTTACATCCGCACCAGCCACACCCTGTCCAAGAACGGCGTGCCGGTGCTGCAGGACATCCCCGGCCTGGGCGCGCTCTTCCGCAGCACGACCAAGAACAAGGACCGCAGCGAACTCGTCGTCTTCCTCCGCCCGACCATCCTGCGCACCCCGCGCGATGCCGCCATCCTCGCCAGCAAGGAGCGCACCCGGCTGCCCGGCGTGCGCGAAATGGAGAAGGACATGAAGGCCGACGAAGCGGCTCGGCAGAGGCACGCCGACCGCGTCACCGGCGCGGACAAACAACCGGACAACCAAGGGGACGAGTGAGGAAGAAGCACCGCCACCGCCTCAGTCCCCAAAACCGATCCCCAGCGCGCGCGCCGCGCGCACCATGTCGCCGTCCGGCGGCACCGTGCGCAATCGGCCGATGGCCTCGGTGATCTTCACCTCGCCCACCGCCGGCGGCCGCAGCGATACCATGTAACCAAAACGGCCCTCCGCGATCAACGCCACCGCCTTCACGCCAAACAGCGAGCAAAGCACCCGGTCGAACGTCGTCGGCGCGCCGCCTCGTTGCAGATGACCCAGCACGCAAACCCGCGCCTCCTTGCCGGAACGCCGCTGCAACTCCGCCGTCACGATCGCGCCGATGCCGCCCAAGTGAGCCTCACGGTTGCCCTCCGCCGCGCCGTTGGTGATCATGTCACCGCCCTGCCGCCGCGCCCCCTCCGCCACCGCGACCAGCGTGAAATGCTTGCCCTCGCGCTCGCGCGCGGCGATCGTCGCGACCATCGGCTCATAACTGAACGGAATCTCCGGGATCAGGATCACGTCCGCGCCCCCGGCAATGCCGGCGTGCAGCGCGATCCAGCCCGCGTAACGGCCCATCACTTCGAGCACCATCACCCGCTGGTGGCTCTGTGCCGTCGTGCGCAGCCGGTCCAGCGCGTCCGTCGCGCACGCCACCGCCGTGTCGAAACCGAACGTCACCGCCGTCGCCTCGAGGTCGTTGTCAATCGTCTTCGGGACGCCAATCACCGGAATGCCCGCCTCGAACAACTGCTGGCCGATGGCGAGCGAGCCGTCGCCACCCACCACCACCAGGGCGCTCAAATCGTGGTCCGTGAAATTGCGCTTCGCTTCCGCCAGCACCGCCTCCTGAATCCGCTTTGCCTCGCCCAGCCCCACCTTCGCCGCAAACCGGCCCTTGTTCGCCGTGCCGAGGATCGTGCCGCCGACGAACAGCAAGCCATCCATTTCGTGATAGTCCAGCCGGCGCAGATGGACCGGCGACAGCAGGCCGTCGAACCCGCCCAGGACACCGATGGTTTCCCAGCCGCGCTTGGCGGCCGCCTTGACCACCGCCCGGATCACGGCGTTCAAACCCGGACAGTCGCCGCCCCCGGTCACAATTCCAATCCTCGTTGGCATAATGTTCCGCCGAACATAGTGCGCCGACCGCGCCGGCCAAGCGAAAACTCCGGGTCGTGGCTTGGTTTCCGCCGGCACGCGGCGTTTGGAGTCCCGGCTTCAGCCGGCATGGACCGCGTAAACGCGGAACTCCCAACCCGCCGAAAGATGCCTCTGGCCCGCCCCACCGAATCAGGACACGGCGAAAACTCCGCCCCGCTTGACCGCCGGCGTCCAGCCTCTAACGTAACCCCCATGCGTGCGCTCACCCCGGCAGCCCCAGCTTTCTGCCTCCCGGTCGGCTCCGCCGTCATCACAGCCGCCCGCCGCGTTGCCGCTTCCGCCGGCTGCCTCGGCCTGCTGCTTACCGTCGTGCTGGCCACCGGCTGCCTCAGCGGCAAGCGCATGACCTACATTTACACCCCCGGCTACGGTGTCGAAAGCGACCAGTTCCTCCGCTCGCTGGAGGGCCTCCGATCGGAAATGAAGCCGGGGAACCGCGTAACCCTTCTCGAAAACGGCGACGCCATTTTCCCCGCCGTCCTCGCCGCCATCCGCGGCGCCCAGCAGAGCATCAACCTCGAAATGTACATTTTCGAGGATGACTGGACCGGCCGCGAGTTCACGGACGCCCTGTGCGAACGCGCCCGCGCCGGGGTCCAGGTCCGCGTGCTCGTGGACGACCTGGGGGCGCGCCTGGGCCGGCTGGCCGGGGTCATGACCACCGCCGGCGTGCGGTTTGAAATCTACAAACCGCTCCGCCTTTACAGCCTTTACCGCCTCAACCATCGCACCCATCGCAAAATCGTCACCGTGGACGGCCGCACCGCGTTCTGCGGCGGCTTTGGCATTGACGATCGCTGGGGCGGCGACGCCCGGAATCCGACCGAATGGCACGACCTGGTCGTCCGCGTCGAAGGCCCCGTCGTCGCCCACGTCCAGCGCATCTTCATGGAAGACTGGCTGCACACGACCGGGGAAGTACTCTTCGGCGACGCCCAGTTCCCGCCACTGCCGCCGGCCGGCGACATGCTCGCCCAGGCGGTGGCCAGCTCGCGCACGGACCAGAGTTCCATGGCCAAGCTGATGATCTTCATGGCCATTCAAACCGCGCGCAAAAGCATCTGGATTGAAAACGCTTACTTCGTGCCCGACCCGCAGATTCGCCGGGGCCTCATCGCCGCGGTCCGCCGCGGCGTGGACGTGCGGGTCATCGTCCCCGGCAAGTACATGGACATTCCGCTCATCCGCCGGGCCTCGCGCTATCGCTACGGCGAACTGCTCGACGGCGGCGTGAAGATTTACGAATACCGGCCCACCATGCTCCACACCAAGGCCATGGTCGTGGACGACATCTGGTCAACGGTCGGCTCCATCAACTTCGTAAACCGCTCGATGCGCAGCAATGCCGAGGCGAACATTGCCATCTACGACCGTGGGTTCGCCGGGGAGTTGCGGCAGGTCATGGAACACGACATCTCGCGGTCCGAGGTGTTCACGAAGGAAAGCTGGAAGAAGCGCGGCCTGGCCTCCCGCCTCAGCGAAGCCTTCGCCTGGCTGTTCAGCGAGGCGTACTGAGCGTCGGGCCATCCCGAACCTGCACGCCCGCACCGTCGGCGACCCGCGGATCGCCCAAACCGTCCCGCATTCCGCCCCCCAATTCCGGCCATTCACCCCTTTTCCATCACCGTCGCGAGCCGAACCGAGTAAATTTGGCTAATGATTAATATGAATAACTCGACTGCCAACCGCCCGCGCGTTCGTCCTTGTCTCCTCCCCGCCCTGCTGCTGTGTCTCGGTCTCCTGGCCGGCCGCGCCGCCGCCCAGGGCTGCGTCGCCGTCCGCGGCACCGGCCTGCCTCTGAACACCGGCCTGCCCGGCGAACTCGCCCCGCCCGAGGGCGACTGGGTGGCCAGCCTCTCCGCCCGCGAGCTCCATTCGAGCCGGCACTTCGTCGGCGATGTCGAGCAGACACAGCGCCAGGCCGCTGGCAATCAGGTCATCAACAATCAGGTGTTCCTTGACCTCGGTGTGCAATACGCCCTCTCCCCGCAATGGAGCCTGCAGTTGGCGGTGCCCTTCACGTTCTCCGACCGGTCAATGCTGGCGCCCACCAACTATAATTCCTTCCGCTACCACACCCAGGCCGCCGGCCTCGGCGACCTCCAGCTTGGCCCCAATTTCTGGATCTGGAATCCCAAGAACAACCCGAAAGGCAACATCCAGGTCGGCCTGGCGCTCAAGGTCCCCACCGGCGAAAACGGCGCCACCGACACCTTCCTCACCAAGACCGGCCCCGTAAACCACCCGGTGGACCAGTCTATTCAGCCCGGCGACGGCGGCTGGGGTTTCACCACGGAAGTAAACGCCTATCAGGAGCTGTTCCCGAAAATGGTGGCCTATTTGCAGGCGTTCTACCTGTTCAATCCGGAGAATCAAAGCGACGTGCTCACCTGGCGTGACAACAGCACGACCATCCCGGGAATGGTCACGTCCACGCCGAAACAGGCCGCCTATTACGAGCACTTCATGAGCATTCCCGATCAGTATTTCGCCCGCACCGGGCTGAGCTACCTGGCGGTGCCTTCCTGGGGACTGACCGCCACCGTGGGAGCCCGGGTTGAAGGCATCCCCGTGCGCGACCTGATCGGCGGCAGCGACGGCTTCCGGCGTCCGGGCATGGTGGTGAGCATCGAACCCGGCATCTCCCTCATGAAGGGGCGTTATTCGTTCGACTTCTCGGTGCCCTATGCGCTATATCGTGCCCGGTTCCAGAGCGTGGCGGACGAGCGCGCCTCGGCCCTCAGCGGCACCTGGGTACACGGCGACGCCGCCTTCGCCGACTTCATGTTCGTCGGCACCTTTGCTGTGCGGTTTTAGCGCCCGGCGGCGTCGGTCACCTCGAAATCGCGCAGGCTCCGCACGGTTGGGAACCCGTGACGCATGAGGGTGGCCTCAAGCTGGTAATGGCCCGGCTTCTTCGGCGCGGCCATGATGAAGCTGACCTCGCGCCGCCCGAGCGCCTTGACCCCGGCAAACGCGGATCCGGTCTGGACCGGGGTCCCGTCCTCGAGCACGCGGAAACGCACCCGGCCGATCCAGTCCCGATCCAGGTCGTTGATCACGCTCACCGTGACCTTGCGCGCCTCGAGCGGCGCCAGGCGGTCGGCCCAGAAATCGAGCATCACGCCCACCGGCGCGAACGCGTCCTTGACGTACCGCTCGAAGTTCGGCTCGAACGTGAGCGTTTCGAGATCGATGAAGTGGTCGCTGGTCTGGCCGTCGGGCCGGGAATAGCCCAGTCCGCAAAAGTGCAGCACGCCCGCGCAGGCGCGGTGGCCGCGCCAGAACTCGGTCAGCGCCGCCAGCGTGCGGGCGTAAAACTCGCGCCGCTGCGCCACGGTCGAATTCTCGCCCAGCAGGTTGCGATAAACCTCGCGGGTCAGCGTCGTGGGCGAACCGTCGCGATTGAGCCAGAGCCACCCGTATTCGTTCAGGATGATCGCATTGTGCCCGGTGTTGGGGATGACATTGCCCCCGGGCGTGCCGGACACTTTCTCGATCCCGGCGAGTTTGAACTTCGGGTTTTGGAACAGATAGGGGTGTGACTCAAACGAGTCGCCGGCAGCCTGCGTCGGCGACCAGCCATTGTCCCACGGGCGGTTGGAGAGGTCGAGCCCTCGCACCATCTGGATGGCCTTGCCGGTTTCCTCGGTCCTGGTTTCGTTCTGGGCATCCCAGAGGACCACGCACGGGTGGTTCCAGCGCTCCTGCATCCACTCGGTGTATTCCTTAGCCAGTTCGGCCGCCGGCGGGGCATCCTTCGAGTTGGACAGGTGCCAGAGCGGAAACTCGTCTTGGATCAGGAACCCTTCCTCGTCAGCGATGCGGTACCACATTTCCGGGGGAAACCCGATACAGTAGCGCAGCGAATTCCAGTGCATTTCCTTGAACTTGCGGTGCAACCGCCGCACCCACTCCTCGCGCCAGGGCCGATCCTTGCGCTCGCCGTCCTCGAAAAACCGGTAGAGCGTGACGTTGCTGCCGCGCAGGAAAAAGGGCTTGCCGTTCAACCGGGCCCGGCCGGTCGCCGGATCGAAACTGAACGTGCGCATCCCAAACCGCGTCGTGAACGTGTCCGCCCCGGTGTCCACCGTCAGCTCGTAGAGAAACGGATGCTCAGGCGTCCAGAGCCGGGCGTTCCGCACCGGCACCCGCGTCTCGATGGTCTTTTCCTCACCCGCCCCCAACTGTAGTGGCGGAGAGTCGAAATTGGTGACGCTCCGACCGCTGCGCGCCTCGCGCACGATGAACTTCACCGGAGCCGTCTGGGCCGTGCGGCCGTTGCGCAGGACCGTCTGCACGAGGATGGAACCGGCCTCCAAGTCTGGAGCCACCTGCACCCGGACAACGTGCGGCGTCGCGGACAACGTCAACTCGACGGAATCGAAAATACCGGGAATGTACCGGACCTTCTCGAAATCCCAGCCGGACGGCACGTTGGCGGGCACGGCGGCGCGCGAGGCGCCGACGCGAACCAGCACCTCGTTGGTGCGTCCGTTGCCACGCAGCCGCCGCGTCACGTCGTAGATGGCCGGCGTGAAACTGCCCGGATGATCGCCCACCAGCACGCCGTTGAGAAAAACCCGCGAGCCATAGGCGGCCTTCTGCACCTTCAACGTGGCGATTTCCGGCACGTCCCCGGGCAGCGTGAACGTGCGACGGTACCAGAACGCCTCGCGCAGCGTGTTCGTCTCGCCGACGCCCGCGAACGCCGGTTTCGCCATGTCCACCAGGCCCGGCACCGGCACCGTCCGATCGAACTCGGCCGGCACCCTGTCCATCGTGCCTTCGGCGATCTCCCATGTGCCATCCAGGCTGAGCACCGTCCGCGCCTCGCCCGCCCGCACCAGGAGCCCGTCCGCCGCCGCCGCCAATAGCGCCAGCGCGACCGCCGCTTTGACCACCCGTTTTCCGAGGAATTCAACCAATGAATAATGCATACATCTCCGCCACAACAGGGTTTTCAGCTTTGTGCGCCCATTTCAATCAAACCGGGACGCGAAAGCAACCCCAGATTCGCAGGCAACCGCCGTGCGAATTGCCTCAAGTAAAAGGTAACCAAGGAAGGGAAAGGGGGTGCGGGGGGAAGGGGTCGTTGACTCATCATGGTGGACACCGAGCAGAAAGGCACCAACATGAGTCGAACGAGCCGAG
>Ga0116116_1000218_pt1 | contig 70184 bp, 57 predicted proteins | sample June2015DPH_10_1_FD_89722 | JGI IMG/M metagenome (GOLD analysis project Ga0116116, IMG submission 89722) | Peatland microbial communities from SPRUCE experiment site at the Marcell Experimental Forest, Minnesota, USA - June2015DPH_10_150 | ecosystem: Environmental > Terrestrial > Soil > Wetlands... | reverse complement strand
CGCGGGTGGCGCATACGTCCCGACGGTTTTTGTCGGGATGTATGCGACCCAGGGACGATATAATTTTCGGGCTAAAGCACTATTACGGCCTCAATCCTCTGCATCATCTGACCACCCGCACCTATCCTCGCGCTCGCCGGTTTGACTCCGAGCGTTTTAGGAACCAAGGGGTTGCGACTTTCGGCGAGCTGATAAGAAATTGAATTGCCTGCACAACAATCCCGCGAAACGAGGCTTGGTTAAGCACCCGGGCGACTGGCCGTGGTCGAGTTGGAGGTTCCATTTCTGGAATGACGCTTCGATCTTGGCCATGGACAAATTGCTGTGATGACATCAACAAATTGAGGGTCGCATACATCCCGACAAAAACCGTCGGGACGTATGCGCCACCCGCGGTTTATGAGCAGGCTTGTCCAAATTAGGCTCGCTCCGGCGGGCGGCAGAGCCGCGCTCAGCGCTCGAATAGTTGGCGAATTTGGACAGCCCTGATGTGAAATCGCCGGTACAACAGCAAACTGACCGACTACCGAACTCATTTTGGTGTTGACAATACAGATAGCCATGATATAGTAACTCACGAGACCAGCGCCCGCTGGGTCAAGGCGAAAGACCGCGGACCTATACAACGGGTCGGCGCAACCCATACTAAAAGGCAGGTGCTAGGTGCTAGGTGCTAGGGGCTCGGGATTCGGGACTCGGGGCTGGGTGTCAGGGACTAAGCTGAAGGCTGATGGCTGACCGCTGAGAGCTTTATGTCAATCGCGGGGGCAGGACAATTGCGAAAATGTTCAGTTCCTCCATTATGTTGATGATAATAAAATGAGTTAGCGACAATGCCCAAGAGCCGCAGAAAAAGTCAAGTCGCTGAAAATACAACAGTTAATCGCCTTGCGATGAGGTTGGGCTCCAAAAACGCGGGGGAAAAAAATGAAGGTAAGTTCCATTATGTTGTTGAAAACACATATAGAAAAAATGTCCGTTTGTTGGCTCTCCACTATGTTGATGAAAAATAAGCTATTTATAGTTGTCTCTCCATTATGTTGATGAGAATACAGGGCGTTATCGAAGATAAGGGGAAGAGGAAATAGAGATCATCGACTTGCCTGAGTGCATGAAAGAAATGGGTCACGCGATAATCGGGGCGAGGAATCCGCAGAGGCAATCCGAAGTTCTGGGCGAGCGACGTCGTACATCGAAGTTCTCCGTGACCTCTGTGCCTTTCAAGCCTAAACGCAGAGGGCACGGAGCATCTCAGCGACCTCAGTGTTGAGGCTCTGCTGGTCACGGAGGACACAGAGATGCTGCTGACAGGAGGAGAAATCTTCGCGCGCGGCGAAGAAACTCAGCCTTAGTAGTGCAGGGGACCGCACCTTGACTTTCGTGGCCTCCTCGTTTAGCATCGTGATGAATTAATGAACGGTCATCCACCTGCCACGATTGCCAACCGGCGGCATTCTGCCGAATCCCGTGCCATGTGCATCTTCTGAACTGGAGGCGTGTTTAACACTTCGAACCCTATGATGACCAGTGTCAAGTTACGACAGGGAGTTCAGGCGCTCGTGGGCACGTACGATGGGAACCTGAAGCTGCTGGAGAAGTGCTTCCAGGTGTCGGCGCATTTAGCCGAGGAGGGGCTGGAGATTGAAGGTGAAGAGGCGAACGTGCGCCGCGCCGAGCGTCTCGTGCAGGATTACTCGGAGCTGGTCGAGAAGGGGATGCGCTTCGAGAGCGTGGAAATCGAAGGCTTTTTGCGCATCATGAGCCAGGACCCGGGCGCCACCTTGCGAGGCCTGGCGGAAGCGGGGCGCCCACGCACCTTCGGGAAGAAGTCGATCACGCCGAAGAGCCTGAACCAGCGCAGCTACGTGGACGCCATCGAGCGCCACGACATGGTCTTCGGAATTGGCCCCTCGGGAACCGGCAAGACCTATCTGGCCGTGGCCATGGCGGTGGACGCTCTGCTGACCAAGGAAGTCAGCCGCATCATCCTAGCGCGCCCGGCGGTGGAGGCCGGCGAGCGTTTGGGATTCCTGCCCGGCACGCTGCAGGAGAAAGTGAATCCCTATTTGCGCCCGCTCTACGACGCGCTTTACGACGTGCTCGACCCCGACCGGGTGGAGCGCTTCATCGAGAAAGGCATCATTGAGATTGCGCCCATTGCTTTCATGCGTGGGCGGACCTTGAACGACGCTTTTGTGATTCTGGATGAGGCTCAGAACACCACGAGCGAGCAGATGAAGATGTTCCTGACGCGGCTGGGCTTCAATTCCAAGGCGGTGGTCACGGGCGACGTCACGCAGATCGATCTGCCCACGGGGCGCCGCTCCGGACTGATCGAGGCGGTGGAAGTGGTGGGTCGAGTTACCGGTATCAGCTTCATCTATTTTACCGAGCGCGACGTGGTCCGGCACAACCTGGTGCAGCGCATCATCCGTGCCTACGAGGAGTTCGACCAGGCGCGCGCCGCCAAAACCAACGGCGAGCAGAAATGAAACAGCGGATCGTCCGGCGCCTCGCGAGGCGAGCCCGGATGGGGCGCATGGACTGAGGCGTGACGTGTGGGTCCGTCCTCGCCCGGGCGGACGAGGTTCGATGCTTCTGAATCAGCAGAAACGCTACGCCTTGCCTCTTTCCGTGTTGCGTGGCTACGCGCGGAATTTGAAGCGGCGGCTGCGGCTGGGAAAACGCGATTTCAACATCTGCTTCGTCGACGACGGAGCAATCCGGCGAATGAACGGCGTCTATCGCGGCAAGGACTTGACTACCGATGTCCTCTCTTTTCCGTGGGGCGCAGAGGGCGGCTCGATGCTCCGGGGGCGGCGTGGCCAGCGGGCGCGAAGACATGATGATCACACCGCCCGGGCAAACCGGGAGTTTGAGGGTTTTCTCGGGGACATCGTGATCTCCGTGGACTCGGCCCGGCGGAATGCGCAAGTCGAGGGGCATTCGACCCTCCAGGAAATCCGCTGGCTGATTCTGCACGGAGTTCTTCATTTGCTGGGTTATGATCATGGGTGTGATAGCGGAGAAATGACGGCACTCGAACTGGCGTTACGCGAGGATCTCGGGAGCGCGGTCGGGCATCGCAGAACAGGCTGCGGAAAAGCCGCCAAAGCTGTCATCCTGAGGAGCCGCAGGCGGTCCTGAGTGAAACGAAGGAAGGACCTCGGCATTTGCCTGATTCTACAAGTGCAGAGGTTCTTCGCTTCGCTCAGAATGACAGCTCCAACGAGTTTTTCCGCAGCCTCAGAAGCCAAGGCCGGTAGGCGTATTCTATGGATCAAGGGTTCTTCCTCACCGTCGCGTGGGTGGTGCTCCTGGCAGTGTTGCTGACGCTGGGCTCCGTCGCCTCCTATCTGCGGTTGCTGATGCGGCGCCTGACGCCCGTGGGGGCGCGGAAGATATTTGGGCCCAACGAAGGCGGGCCCATCCGGGCTGACCGCGAGCGTGTGGGCGTGTCGATTTCCGCCTTGCACGGCGCGGCCATGCACCTGCTGGCGGTGGGCCTCACGGGACTCCTGGTCTGGCGGCGGCCGGACCATTTGTGGAGTGACGTCGGCACGGCGCTGCTGATTGTGCTGGTCGCCGTAGCCATAGCCGATCAGTTGATTCCTTTCACGCTCGTGGCGCGGCACGACGACCCGGAACTGATCCTGGAACACTGGATGCCCATACTGCGCAGGGCCGTTCTGTGGGCGCTGCCGCTGACCTTCCCGATTCTGATTTCCACCACCATCGCGCGGCTCCTCGAACCCACGGAGCCTGAGCCAGATCCACCCACTCCGCAGGAAAATCTGGAAGAGTTGATGGAGGCTGGAGAGCAGGAAGGCCTCATCAAGAAGGGTGAGCGGGAATTGCTGCAATCGGTGGTCAAATTCGGCGACACGATCGCGCGCGAAGTCATGACGCCGCGGCCCGAAATCGCCGCCATCGAGATCAATTCCTCCATTGAAGACCTGCGCAGATTATTCCGCACCAAGCGGCTGACGCGCTATCCGGTCTATTCCGGCCAGGTGGATCACATCGAGGGCATCGTGAGTGTCCGTGACCTGATGGAGTTGCCCCCGGAAGAGCAGCAGCGCGTGCCGCTCCGCAGCCTGGTGCGGCCCGTGCCCTTTGTTCCGGAGACCAAGCCCATCAAGGACCTGCTCAAAGAACTGCAGCAATCCACCACCCAGATGGCCGTGGTGATTGACGAATATGGCAGCGTGGCGGGCTTGATCACCATTGAAGACCTGCTGGAGGAGATCGTGGGGGAAATCCGCGACGAAGTGGAGCCCCACGCGCGGGACATCGTGAAGGAATCTGCTTCGAGCTACATCCTTTCCGGACATGCCGGACTGGCGCAGATTGCGGACGAACTGCAGGTTGCTCTGGAAGGGCGGGACTATTCGACCGTGGCCGGCCTGGTGATGACCCACCTGGGGCACGTGCCCGCGGCGGGCGAGAAAGTGGAACACAATGGCCTGACGTTTGAAGTGTTGGAGGCGAACCAGAGGACGGTGCTCAAGGTGCGAATGCGAATCGCTCCTCCTCACGCTTCCCCAGATCCCAGCCATGCCTGAAGAGAGTCCGTTCAAATCGGGGTTCGTAGCTGTCGTGGGACGGCCCAACGCGGGGAAGAGCACGCTGGTCAACACCCTGGTGGGGTCCAAGGTTTCGATTGTGACTCCGGTCCCGCAAACCACGCGGAATCGCATCCTGGGGATCCTGACCAGCCCCACGGCGCAGGTGATCTTCATGGATACGCCCGGCGTCCACAAGCCGCTCTCACGGCTCAACCAGCAGATGATGAGCTATGTGCGGCAAGCGCTGGCCGATCGCGATCTGGCCGTGCTGATTGTGGACGCGAGCGAGAGGTTTGGCAAGGGCGATCAGTTCGTCATTGAACTCCTGAAGGAATACGCGCCGCGTACGATCCTGGCCTTGAACAAAATCGACCGCATGCACAAACCCGATCTGCTGCCCTTGATCGATCGTTACTCAAAACTCTACGGGTTTGAGGAGATCTTCCCGATTTCCGCGCTGCGCGGGGAGGGAATCGAGGAACTGCTGGCGGCGGTTCTGCAGCGGCTTCCCGAGGGTCCGCAGTACTTTCCTTCCGATGAATACACCGACCAGCCGGAACGTTTCCTGGCGAGTGAAATCATCCGCGAGAAGGTCATCCGCCACACCAAGCAGGAAATGCCTTACGTCACGGCCGTGCTGATCGAGCAGTTCGAGGAAGGCGAGACAATCACCCGAATTCACGCCACGATTGTGGTGGAAAGAGAATCGCAAAAACCCATTGTGATCGGGGCCGGCGGCGCGCGCCTGAAGGAGATCGGCACCGAGGCGCGGCAGGACCTGGAAAAGCTCTTCCCGCCCAAGGTATACCTCGAACTCTACGTCAAGGTCGAACCGCACTGGCGAGATAATCGCGCCGTCATTGCCGAATTGGATTACCGCAACGAGGGTGGGGCGGCGTAGCGCGGGCAGCAAAATCAAACCAACGTCCCCCTCGCCCCCGTGGGGGAGAGGGGCCGGGGGTGAGGGGGTTCTGGGGTCGAAGAGGGAACAGTCTCCTTGACAAGGCTTAAGCGAACAGCATTGGGGCTAGCGAGCCGGTGCTTCCGCGAGGTCGTATACGCGGCGGATGCTCAGTGGCCCTGCCAGGGAGGGATCGTCTAACTGCGAAACCACGTAGAGTTGCTTGCCGTCCGTGGTGACGCGGTAGGTTTCGGTGAGCTTGGCGGAGTGGCTCAGCTTGGTTTCGGTGATCAAGGCGTCGCCTTTCCAGTCCGTCTTGGTCGTAGTCTTCTTCCCATTCGCATCTTGTTGTTCGTGTTTCTTCCCGTCCGGGTGGAGGGTCCGCGTGTGGTCGGCGTCGTCGCTGATTACGACATAGTCTTCGCGCTGGTCGATCTTCAGGTGATTCGGACTTTCGGCCAGTGTATCCCAAACCTGGCTGCTGACGCCTCCGCCTTGATTGGGATTACCTGTGCCGCGCCGCCGGCCCATACCTCCGCCGACCCCGCCGATCCCGCCAATCCCCACGCCCCCAACACCGACCCCCATGCCGCCGCCCGGATAGCCTCCGCCGGGGTAACCGCCGCCCGGATAGGTGCCGCCGTTGGGGTTTCCCCCCCCGGAATCTCGGCGCGCGCTGGCGCTCTTCTCCTGCGCCTCGCGAATCTTTTCGCGCGCGTCATCACTTTGAGCCTGGTTGAGATTCCACTGACCATGCAACTGCGGCTGGTCGGCGGCGCGCGAAACCCCCGCGAACCCTGCCACGAGGCAGTACGCTGCCAAGGGCGTGGCTGCCTTGACCAAATGCTTGAGGACCCTGCTCATGGTTTGCGCCTCGTCAACTCGAAAGCTGCCTGATACTTCTTATTCGATTCCGAGCCGCTGCGCCTGGTTGTCTGGGAAGGCAGCGTTCTTGCGATTCGTCCTGTCGGCCAAGGGCAGAACGAGGGGGCGTGGGACGAACGGAAGCCGCGATTTCGGCGGGGCTGAGCAGGCTGCGGAAAAACTCTTAGGCAGTGTCATTCTGAGCGAGCGCAGCGAGCGAAGAACCCCCGCAGTTTACTTCCTTACTGAGCCGAACCAACTGCCGAGGTCCTTCGCTCCGCTCAGGATGACAGCAAATGCGCCCAGGATGACAGTTTCGGCGGTTCTTCCGCAGCCTGTGAAGCTCCGCCCTTCCAGCAGCGCACCAAAACCGTCCCAGCGTGGCGAGGAATTCAGCCTAGCCTCCGATGGGAATTCCCAGAGACTTCATCTTGCGGTAGAGGTGGCTGCGCTCCAGGCCCAGAACCTCGGCCGTGCGGCTGACGTTGCCCTGGTTTTCTTCGAGCTTGCGCAGGATATAGTCGCGCTCATAAGCGGCGCGCGCCTCCTGGAGAGTTGAAAAGCCGCCCGGAGCGGATTTGGCGGGGTTGGGGCGCGCCTGCTCCCGCTGCAAGGAAGGTGGAAGATGCCGGCGCTCGATGCGCTCGCCCGGCACCATGATGACCAGGCGCTCCACCAGGTTCTTGAGCTCGCGCACGTTGCCGGGCCAGCGGTAGGGGGTGAGCACCTGCATGGCTGCTTCCGCGAAGTGTTTGGGCCGGCGTCCGTAAGCGCGCGCGAACTCCGCCAGAAAATAGTTGGCCAGGGCGGGGATGTCCTCCGCGTGCTCGCGCAGCGGGGGAACATAAAAGGGAATGACGTTGAGGCGGTAGAAGAGATCTTCGCGGAAATTGCCCTTCTGAATCTCCTCGTCGAGCCGCTTATTGGTGGCGGCGATGACGCGCACGTCCACCGTCAGGTTATTGCCCGACCCGACGGGGGTGAAGCGCTGCTCTTCGATGACCCGCAGGACCTTGGACTGCGTGCGCAAGCTCATGTCGCCCACTTCGTCCAGGAACAAGGAGCCGCCATGGGCCTGCTCGAACTTGCCGACCTTGTCCTCCAAAGCGCCGGTGAACGACCCTTTAACGTGCCCGAAGAGTTCGCTTTCGATGAGCTCTTCGGGAATCGCCGCGCAATTGACTTCGATGAAAGGCTGCTCGGCGCGCTGGCTCAGGTTATGCAGGGCGTGGGCGACGAGTTCCTTGCCCGTACCGCTCTCCCCGTAGATGAGGACGCGGCCGTGGGTGGGTGCGGCGAGCTCCAATTGCTGGCGCAGGGCTTTCATCGGGACACTGTCGCCGATGATGCGGTGGCGGCCCCCGAGTTCCTCGCGCAACTCGCGGTTCTGGGCAGCCAGGCGGGATTGTTCCAGGGCGTGCCTCAAGGTCAGCAGGGTCTTATCGATGGAAAGAGGCTTTTCGATGAAGTCAAAGGCGCCCAGTTTGGTGGACCGGACGGCAGTTTCAATCGTCCCGTGGCCGGAAATCATGATGACCTTGGGGGGAGTATCGGACTCCTGAATCTTCTCGAGGACCTGGATGCCGTCCAGGCCGGGCAACCAGATGTCCAGCAGAACGATGTCGAAGTGCTTCTGGGCGAGGGTTTCCAGGCAAGCCTCGCCGCTCTCCACGGAATCGACGCGGTACCCTTCGTCCTGGAGAACATCCGTGAGGGACTCGCGGATCCCGGGTTCGTCGTCCACAATCAGAATCGAATGAGGTGCCACGTTGCCTTTCCGTCCGCCACCATGACTATTATGCCCGGTAGTGGGGCACTTTGGTTTCTTGTAGCGGCGGTCTATGACCGCCGGCTTTTGATTCAATAGATTCCGGCGCTCATAGAGCGCCGCTACAGCAAACTGACCCACTACCTCATGCTCTGCTTAAATGACTCTTCCTGCCCTTGGCGCGGTGACTCGCCTGAACGCTCGCGGTCACGATGCGACCTCGCGCGTTGCCGCTGGTTCCGCGGCCGTCCGCTCCACCGGCAGTTCGATCACAAACTTGCTTCCCGTGGGGAGATTCTCTTCGGCGCGGATGGAGCCACGGTGCTCGGCGACGATACGGTTGACGATGGCTAGTCCCAGGCCGGTCCCGGAGCGTTTGGTGGAGAAGTAGGGAAGGAACAACCTCTCCTTGGCCTCCGGGGAGATGCCCGGCCCGCTATCCGCCACAGTGATTTCCACGACCTCGCGTTCGGGTTCCAGCGTACTACGCACCCAGATTTCCTTCCGCAGGGAGCGCTCCAGAGCCTCGGCGGCGTTGTCAATCAGGTTGACGACGACACGCTTCATTTGATCCGGGTCGGCCTGCACCAGGGGCAGGTCGGGGGAAAAATCGCGATGGATGGCGATGCCGTTCAAGCGCCCCTCGAACACATTCAAGGCGTTTTCCAAGATGTCGTTGAGGCGCGCCGGCACAGGTTTGGAGGCCGGAAAGCGCGCGAAGGCGGTGAATTCATTGACCAGCGTCTTCAAGGTGCTGACCTCGCGGGCGATCAATTCGGCGCTGTCAGCGACGGCGGCCAGCAGCTCGGGAGAGGCCGGGCTCGAGCCCCCCCGCTCCAGGAGCCGCAGGATGCGCTCCGTGGAAAGCTGGATGGGGGTGAGCGGGTTCTTGATTTCGTGCGCGATCCGCTGGGCGACCTCCTGCCAGGCCGCGGAGCGCTGGGCGCGCAGCACTTCCGTCAGGTCTTCCAGCACCAGGACGGAGCCCACCCGCCCATGCCGAGCTTGGACGGAAGAGAGGGTGAGCGCCACAAAGGTGCGGCGGCCGCCCAGGTCGAGCTCCATCTGGCGCGTCACCACGCCTTGGCGCGCGGCGCGGCGGAACATGCGGGCTACCTCGCGCGCGTCCTCGGGAGGAAGGACCTCCGATAGCACCCGCGCCGTGCGGACGTGGGGCCCGCCCAGCATGCGCTCGGCGGTGGAATTCAGCCGCGTAATCTGGCCTTGCGGATCCAGGGAAATAACGCCCGTCGGGATGTTCTCCAGGATGGCTTCGATGGTGTTGCCGCGCTCCTCCAGTTGCCGGTTCGCGTCCTGGAGCCGGAGGGAGGCTTGCTCGATGGCGCGACGATTCTCCAGAAGCTGCAGGGTCATTTGGTTAAAGGAATGAACCAAAGCGCCCAGCTCGTCGTCGGCCCGCGCCGGAATTTGAAACCCCAAATTGCCCTGCGCGACCTCCTGAGTGCCTTTCACGAGTGCTTGGATGGGAACGGTGACCTGCTTGGAGAGGAAAAGCGCGAACCAGGTGGCGATGAAAAGAATCAGCACCGTTAACAACCAGAGCATCGTGAGGTAATTGCGCTTCACGGCTTTCCGTTCCGAGCTAAGCTCATTGTACTTCTGAGCTTCCCGCTGGATTTCAGCGGAGATCGAGGTCAGTTTCGAGGGCAGACGGGTGGTCGCGGCGATGGTTCCCATGCGGGCTCCGGCGCCGTTCAAAATGGGTTTGACCGCCATGAAAAGTTCGTAATCACCCGCGGGCCAATGTCCCGTAAGGCCGTTGGGGGGCAGACTGCCACCGAGGACAGAAGGAAAGTAGCGCGCCACGGTGGGCGCATCCGGCCACGGGTCCCCCGCCTGGGCCATCAGCCGCCCGGCGGAATCAAAGCACAGGGCGGAGTTGCCCGGGTCAGCCGTCACCTCCTGCGCCACCAGTCGGGCCACGCGCGGAAGCTCATGTCGGTAAATGGCCTGGAGTATCTCTTCACTTTGGGCGAGATGCGTGGAAATGTGGTCAGCACGCTGTCCGGCCTGCAGTTCAAGTTGCCGGACCATCTCTTCCGAGTCTCGACGGAGCAGATCGAGAGGAACGCTGAACCACCTGTCGATGGTTCGATTCAGTAATCCGTAGGAAAAGATGAACAGGAAACACACGGGAACCAAGGAGAGGCTGAGGAAGGCCACAACCATTTTCGTCTTGAAACGCGCCCCCAACTGTTGCTGCTGCCGTTCGACATAGAGCTTCAACAGAATGCGCAGGAGAATGAGCGCGAAGATGACGAAGGCCAGGAAAATGACCGTCGACAGAGCCAGCAATAGAATCGTCTGTTCGGAACTGTAGGGGCGGATAAACGACCACAAGTTGAGCGAGGCTTGACTCCAGCCCAGGAAAAACAGGGTGGGGACCAGGACCAGCAGTACTGCGAGAATCAGCTTGCGACGGCGACCGGGGTCGGATTCCATTCGGGTTGCCTAAGCACTTTCGTTGGCATTGGCCAGTTCCCTGCCTGGCAGCATGGACGCAGGGACTGATAACACCTGGGCCCGCGCCGGTAGGAACTTGCGCAAGGGGCATTCCTCACAACGCGCCGCTGGCCCCCGGCAATAGCGTTTGGCGGCTTCCACCAGCAAGGCGTGGAACTCGTTGAACATTGCCTGGTCAGACGGCAGATGCTGGTGCAGGAACCGTTGCGCGAATCCATAATCCGCCCGCGCCGGAATGAGCTGGTGGCGCGACAAAATCCGGCGCGTGTAAGCATCGGAGACGAAGAGGGGCTGCCGCCCGGCATAAAGCAAAATTGCATCGGCTGTCTCCGGGCCGATTCCCTTGAGACTGAGGAGTTGCCGGCGGCTCTGGGTGGGGTGGAGGGAAAAAAGCGAGTCTAACGAGCCGCCGTGCGCACGCTCCAGCCAATCCGCAAGATCGTGAATGGTCCGCGCCTTCTGCCGGTAAAACCCCGCCGGTCGCACGCAGTGCTCCAATTCCTTCAAGGCAGCACCGCGAAGGCCAGGCCAAACGAGCAGGCCCCCTCTCCGGAGGTTCTTTAAGGCCAGCGTGGCATTTCGCCAATTCGTGTTCTGGGTGAGAATGGCTCCCAGAATAGTTTCCAACCGCGTCCGGGCAGGCCACCAACCTTGCGGCCCGAAACTCCCGAGCAGTGTCAGGTAGAACTGGCTGAGCGTTTCACCTGGCGCCGCCACGCCCTGCTGAGCCACCAAGTGCATATTTTGCAAAGTTATACTGCCCCTTCCCCAAAGTCAAGGCAGCCTGCAGCTTCAGAGGAGCCGGCTCCAGGCGCGGGAGCGAGTTGCCAGATCCTGTGACGCCCCCGTGGGCCGCGTCCGGCTGGGGCATCAATCATGAAGAGGAAAGTCAAAAGGCAAAGGTCAAAACGCAAAAGGCAAAAGTAACGACAGGCCTATTTCGAAGGTTTGGGGCATTTCTCGTCGGGGTCGGCAAAAGGCCGCGGACCTCAAAACCAGGTCCGCGCTTGTATCTACCTGCCATTTTCTTATCATCGGGGGCGGCCGCGAGAATTCTGCAAAAGCAGGTTGAATTCGCTACAATAGATGTGTGGAGTTCGAGTGAGACGCCAGCGAAACCATGTCCTGTGCGCGAGGGTGAATGAAGTTTGAGCTTGTTGGCCCCATAGCAAACGTGGAAGTCATCGCGGCGGGTCCGGGTATCCGGGTCCGCTCGTACCTCCGAAAGGCCTAGGGTCAAGGTCGGTGGCGAAAGATGAAAGGGACAGCTACGGTCCGGCTCGCGAATGACGCTCTGCGCGTAGTGGAGTTAAGCTGGTATGAGGCGCTTGGGATCGGCCCAAGGGACATGAAAATCAAGCGCTACTTGGACGAATCATGAAAAAGAAACCGTTCGCGCTTTGCATCGACAATACCGACTATCAGGCGTCGCTCATTCCCGGCAAGGTTTATCGGATTCTTCCCGATCCGGTGGCGGCCAAGGATGACCTGGTGCGGATTGTCGACGAAAGTGGCGAGGATTACCTCTATCACAAAGGCTATTTTTGTTTGTGGACTTTCCCCCCAGTGTGAAGGAAAAGATTCTCGCCTTGCAGTGCGTCGCCTAACGCCCCGCCACACGCGACCTATCACTAGGCCTGCTGGGCAACGCCCTCAAGTTTACCGAGCATGGGGAGATCAACCTGGCGATTCGCGAACTGTCACAAGATTCGGGAACGAGCGTCCTGCACTTTGCCGTCCGCGATACCGGGATCGGCATCCCACCTGACAAACAACAACGCATTTTCGATGCTTTCGGGCAAGCCGACAGCTCAACCACCAGACGATTCGGAGGCACCGGCCTAGGGCTCACCCTTTGTCAACCGGCTCTTTTGTTCTTGGGGGCGAGCGGGGCCTTCCCGTTATCGTGGGTGGGACGAAAGGATACTGAAGAACCGCAGGTCTGAAAGCGAGACCTGCGATACACGGGCTTCTGGCCGCTTCCGAGGCCGCGGGCGTCCAGAAGCGATGTGCCACCCGCCGTTTCTGTCAGAGCTCAGGCGCGCCGGTCGGGCTCACCTTACAGACAACCGAAGTGATGTCATCGCGCTGAGGTTGCCCACCGGCGAAGGTGCGGGCAGTTTCGTAAAGACCCTGGACGAGTGCACGCGCGCTGTCTTCCAGACGGCCTCTCATGAACTCCAGGGTACGCTCAGTGCCAAACTGCTTTAAATCGCGATTCTCCATCTCTGCGACACCATCGGTCAGCAGGAGGATGGTGTCTCCACCGTCGAGCGGGATGACTGGGCTGGAAGAATACTCACAGTTCGGGAAGAGACCCAACGGAGGGCCCGTGCTCTCCATGACGTGGCCGATCTCTCCGGAACGGCGCAGCAAATAGCACGGTACATGTCCCGCACTGGAATATTGCAGCTCGCGACTCCTGGGGTCGAGGCGGGCTAAGAGTAGAGTGACGTGCTGTCCTCCAGCGAGATCGGCGGCAAGAGAGCGATTGACGTAGCCAAGCAGAGAACCAATGTCCGATACGAAATTCGCACAGGAGCGCAGGCAGGCACGGGTTTCTGCCATCACCAGAGCAGCGCCGAAGCCGTGACCGGTTACATCGCCTATGACGATAAGGAGACCCCCTCCTGGTTGCGGAATGAAGTCGAAATAGTCGCCCCCGGTTTGGTCGGCTGAATAGGCTACGCCGGCAATATCGAAGCCGGGCAAAGAAACCGCCGTAGCGTAGAGGCGCTGCTGGATCTCTTTTGCCAATTGCAGATGGAACTCCTGTTTCTGTTTTTCTCTCAGCTCGGTTACGTCTCTGAGCACCGAGATAAAGTGCGTAATCTCCTGGTTCCCGTCTCGCATGGGGGTAATCGTCTGTTCAGCCCAATAGAGTTCACCAGACTTCTTCCGGTTAACAAGGGTTCCCCGGAATGGTTTGCCGGCGAGAAGGTGATCCCAAAGATCCTTGTAGAATTGCGCATCGTGAGCGCCGGATTTGAGAACCCTCGGTGTCTGGCCTAGAACCTCACTTGTGGCATAACCTGTAGTCTGTTCAAAGGCCGGATTCACATACTCGATCACTCCCTGTCTATCGGTTATGACCACGGTGTCCGCAGTTTGTTCCAGAGCCCGGCACATTTGGTCGTGGACTCCCCGGAACCGGGCGAAGCGTTCCAGGACAAGGGACGCCTCAAATGCTGATGCTGCCGCTGGCTTTTCCCCTGCGCCCGCGGAAGAAACTCTGTTGCGCAGCATGTCCTGGGCGTCGGTGATGTCGTGAAAAACCACCACGGCGCCGTGAATTGTGTCTGCTGTGTCCGTGAACGGCCGAGCGCTAGCACTGATCCATATCCCAGCAGGTTGGTGGGGATTCTGTATGAAAATCAACTCGTGGAGTACTTCCTCACCTCGCACGGCACGGGCAAGCGGCAATCGCTCCGGGGGGTAAGGTGTAACCATGTCGGCGCAGTAACAGCCGTAGACAGGCGTCCATTCGCTGGGGCTAACAGCTTTTGGACCCATTCCCAATATTCTCTCCGCCTCCGGGTTAAAGAAAACGAAAGTCCCTTGCTGATCACAAACAATCAGGCCCACGTCGAGACTCTTGAAGGCTGCTCGCAAGATGTCAAACTCGCCCCTCGGTGTTTGACTAGCTGGCGCGACCATTGCTTGCTCACCCCCTTGGTGGATTAGAGCAGTTAGCCGGGGTTCCCATTTTGGAATCGTGGGGTAGCCGTCAGTGCACACTCCACCGCCTTGTTTGAGAACGTTCCAGCTCAGCTTCCAGTCCCCAGCGGCCCCCAGCGGCCTGCGGAGAACCGTCGGCAGAAAGCAGAAGGCAAAAGGCGGAGAGCAAAGCCCTTCAATCACCAATTTCCATTTTGAAGCCCCACAACCTTATATAATACACCCGTCGAGGGATTCCAGCGCACCCTTTCGCTTGGGCTGGGTCCAGGGGCTCGGAACAGGGTCCCGTCCGCCCCAACGCGAGTCCCGAAGCTGGACTCGTCGCGGCGACCCTTTTCGCGGGCTACCGGGGGATTTTTCACGCAACGAGGGACGGCAACAACCCCCCGGCGCCGGGGTTGCCGAACCGCCCGGACGAATCTGGTCAGATACGCAGCACCCCTTGGTCCGAGCCTACGTGCCAGCCGCAACAAACTGAAATAGGTCGGCGCCCGGTGACACGACCCGGGAAATCGCCTTGACAAGTCACGAGGAGTTCCTTACGATGCGTTTAACTATGTGACTGTCAGAGACTTGCATGTGGTCAAGCGACGGTGCTGGATTCCTGTGAAGTGCATGAATCAGGCCGGGATAGCAGGGGGGGTCGGGAATGTCTGGTAAGCTTGGCGAGATTCTCCTTAAGGAAAACCTGATAACCGCTGACCAGCTCCGGCAGGCGCTTGAGCATCAGAAGGCCAACGGGGGAAGGCTGGGGAATTCTCTCGTGAAGTTAGGCTTTCTGAACGACGATGAGGTCACGGCTGTTCTCTCTCGCCAGTACGGTGTTCCTTCCATCAATCTTGCCTACTTCGAAGTTGACGCGAGTGTTACCAAGCTGATCCCTGTCGATACGGCCTCGAAGTATCAAGTGCTGCCGCTCAGCCGCGTGGGATCGTCGCTGACGCTGGCCATGGTGGATCCCACCAACGTGTTCGCCATGGACGACATCAAGTTCATGACGGGCTTCAACATCGAACCGGTCGTGGCATCCGAAGCCGCCATCATGGATGCCATCAAGAAACATTACGGCAGTGTGGAGGACCTGGAGCGCAAGAAAGAACTGGAAGAGATCGTCAGCTTCATTGACGAAGGCCAGACCGAAAGCCTGGAGCTGGAAGCGGAAGAAGATGGAACGCTGAACCTGGCGCAGCTCGAAAAGGCCGCCGAGGAAGCGCCGGTCATCAAGCTGGTGAACTATATTCTTACGGATGCCGTGAAGCGGGGCGCCAGCGACATTCACCTGGAGCCTTACGAGAAGGAATACCGCGTCCGCTACCGCATTGATGGCATACTCCAGAACATCATGAACCCGCCCTTCAAGTTGCGCGACGCCATTATCAGCCGCGTGAAGATCATGGCGAAGCTGGATATCTCTGAAAAGCGGCTGCCGCAGGACGGGCGCATCATGATCAAGATGATTAAGGACGCGAAGAAGAAGGCGCTCGATTTTCGCGTTTCCGTGCTGCCCACCCTGCACGGCGAAAAGATCGTCATGCGTTTGTTGGATAAAGAGAACCTCCGGCTGGACATGACGAAGCTGGGTTTCGAGGCGGAGTCCCTGGCGAAGTTCCAGAAGGCGATCTTCAAACCTTACGGTATGGTGCTGGTGACGGGGCCGACGGGAAGCGGAAAGACCAACACGCTTTATTCCTCGATTTCCCAACTTAACACGCCTGAAACGAACATCCTGACCGCAGAAGACCCGGTGGAGTTTCAGTTGCCCGGCATCAACCAGGTCCAGATGAAAGAGCAGATTGGGTTGAACTTCGCGGCGGCGCTGCGCTCGTTCCTGCGGCAAGACCCCAACATTATCCTGGTGGGCGAGATCCGCGATTTTGAGACGGCAGAAATCGCCATTAAGGCGGCGCTCACGGGCCACATGGTACTGTCGACCCTGCATACGAATGATGCGCCCTCCACCATTTCGCGCTTGATGAACATGGGCATTGAGCCTTTCCTCGTGGCCACCTCCGTGCACCTGATCTGTGCGCAGCGCCTGGTCCGGCGCGTGTGCCCGGATTGCAAGGTTCAGGAGGAGGTTACCCCCCAGTTGCTCATGGACGCCGGCTACACACCGGAGGAAGCCAAGACCGTGAAAGTCTATAAGGGCCAGGGTTGTTCGACGTGTGGCAACAAAGGGTTCAAGGGGCGCGTAGCCCTTTACGAAGTTCTGGAGATCACAGATGAGCTTCGCGAGTTGATTCTGGTGGGAGCCTCGGCACTGGAATTGCGTAAGAAAGGGATTGAGCAGGGGATGATCTCCCTCCGACGCAGCGGCCTGATCAAAGTTGCGGCGGGGATGACCACCTTGGAAGAAGTTTACCGGGAAACGGTGCTTTAGCCAGCCCCGGGGCAGAGGGCTGGACGGCGCCGCAAAAGGAGAGCAGAGGGTATGGCCTTACCCACGCTCAGCGAATTGCTGAAGAGGATGGTCGATTCGGGAGGATCGGACCTGCACATCACCACCAACTCGCCGCCGCGCATTCGTCTGCATGGAGAGCTCAAGCCCCTGGAAGATATTCCTCCCCTGGGTCCCGCGGACACCAAACAGCTTACCTATAGCATCCTGACCGATGCCCAGAAACACCGTTTTGAGGAAGATCTGGAACTTGATTTTTCCTTTGGGATTAGGAACATCGCGCGCTTTCGCGGAAACCTGTTCAATCAGCGCGGCTCAGTGGCCGGCGTGTTCCGCGTGATCCCGTTTGAGATCAAGACCTTCGAACAACTCCAATTGCCACCCATCCTGCGCAAACTCTGCGAGAAGCCGCGGGGACTCGTGCTGGTGACGGGTCCGACGGGTAGCGGAAAATCCACCACGTTGGCCACCATGCTCAACCTGATCAATGAAACCCGCCACGAGCACATGATCACGATTGAGGACCCGGTTGAGTTCGTCCATCCGCACAAGAAATGCCTGGTCAACCAGCGGGAAGTTCATTCCGACACCCACTCTTTCGCGAATTCTCTGCGGGCCGCCCTCCGCGAGGACCCTGACGTCGTGCTCATCGGAGAAATGCGCGATTTGGAGACCGTCGAGTCGGCTTTGCGCATCGCGGAGACGGGCCACCTGACGTTTGCGACGCTGCACACGAACTCGGCGTCTTCGACCATCAACCGCATCATCGACGTGTTTCCGTCCCATCAGCAGTCACAGATCCGGGCGCAGTTGTCACTCGTCCTGGAAGCGATCCTCTGCCAGGCGCTCTTGCCTCGGGCGGACGGCCGGGGCCGGGTAATGGGCATGGAAATCCTCATTCCCAACCCCGCTGTCCGCAACCTGATTCGGGAAGACAAAGTCCACCAGATTTACTCCACGATGCAGTCGGGACAGGACAAGTACGGAATGCAGACCTTCAACCAAGCGCTGTATTCCCTTTATCAGCAGCGACTCATTACCCTGGAGATGGCGCTCTCGCGTTCGAGCAACCCGGACGAACTCCAGGACATGATCAATCGTGGCGGGGCAGCGGGCGGGGCCGCGCCGCGGCCAGTGAATTCGCACGCTCCTGCTCCTGCCCGGCGCTAGCCTGGGTGGTCTGACCGGCCCGGCCCGGCCGGGCCGGCGGGCGCCGCGGCGCCAGGGGCGGTACCCCACAGAGTGAGGTGGTACGATGCCGCAATATGAATATCGAGGAAAATCCCAAACTGGCCAGGCGGTGAGTGGCACCCGGACGTCGCCCAGTCGGGAAGCGCTGGACGCGACCCTCCGCCGGGAGCAGATTACCCCCACTCGCATCGTCGAGAAAGGGAGGGAGATTGCCATTCCCAAGCCCAAGATGGCAGGGAGGGTGAGTGCGAAGGAACTGGCGGTTTTCACCCGGCAGTTCTCCGTCATGATCGATGCGGGGTTGCCCCTGGTCCAGTGCCTGGAGATCCTTGCAAGCCAGCAGGAGAACAAAGGCTTTGCGCGGGCCCTGGGGGAGGTACGAGGCTCCGTGGAGGCGGGCTCCACACTGGCCAATGCTCTCCGACTGTTTCCCAAGACCTTTGATGATTTGTACGCGAACATGGTGGAGGCCGGCGAGACGGGAGGTATTCTTGACACCATCCTGCAGCGGCTTTCCTCCTACATTGAAAAAGCTGTCAAACTCAAGCGCGCCGTGGTATCCGCACTGATTTACCCGGTCGCCGTGGTGGTCATCGCCGGGGGCGTTATCCTTCTGCTGCTCTGGAAAGTCGTTCCCATTTTTGCCACCCTGTTTGCAGGGTTGGCTGTGGACCTGCCGCTCCCCACGCGGATCGTGATTGGGCTCAGCAATGCCGTGGCGACTTTCGCGCTTCCGGGCCTTGTCGCGATGGCCTTGGGTGTGTGGGGACTGAAGGTCTACTATGGCACTCCCAACGGCCGTATGATGATTGACTCCCTGATCCTTAAACTGCCCTTGCTCGGAAACTTGATGAGGAAGATTGCCGTGGCCCGGTTCACGCGCACCCTGGGCACGCTGATTACCAGTGGCGTTCCGATGCTCGAGGCCATGGACATCACGGCACGTACTTCTGGAAACGCGGTGGTGGAGAGGGCCATTTTGAGTGTCCGCAGGGCCATCGAAACCGGCCGCACCATCGTGGATCCCCTGCGAGAGACGGGGGTGTTTCCGAACATGGTCGTGCAGATGATCGGCGTAGGAGAGCAAACGGGCGCCTTGGACGCCATGCTGCAAAAAGTGGCCGACTTCTATGAGGACGAAGTTGACGCGGCGGTGGGCGATTTGCTCACGGCGATGGAACCGATGATCATCCTTTTCCTGGGTGTGGTCGTCGGAGGCGTTGTCATTTCCATGTACCTCCCCCTGTTCAGCCTGATTGGAAAACTCGCGGGCTGAAGTGTCGAGATGCGGCCTTGGGGCTCGCGGAGCGCACCGGGAATCCCAGGGAAGCGTTCTTATCTCTTGGGGCCGGCCAAACCCGCAGGCTTCTCTCGCATCTTTCTGGCCCACTCAGGCAGAGTCGTCCGCCCCCGCCCCTCATCCGCCAGACTCCCGGGATGAACGCCGACGGCTCGACAGACAGGAAGGGCTCGACCGAATCATGGACTATGAATCAAGAAGCCCCCTAACCGGGGAATTCCAGTGCGGCCTGTTTCAGTATTCCGCATGCATAGTTCCTGATTGCTTCCGCGCAGGGGCGGGCTTGACCGGGATGCTGTTATGACCTCCACCGGCGAAATCAAGGACTGGCTACCGTGGGTTATCAAGATCCGCTTTGTGATCATCAGCTTCGTTTTCGCGATCGAGTATGCGATTCGACAGCTGGCTCCCAACCCCGCCAATATCTCCTCGATTCGATATTTGGGAGTCGCCGTCATCCTGTGGTACCTCCTGGGTCTTTACTTTCTGATCTACAATCAGATCAGCCAGGACTATCTTCTCCAGGCTTATCTTCAGATCTTTTCGGATCTGGTCATCATTACGGCTATTCTGCATGTGACGGGCGACCTGGAGAGCAATTATCTGTCCCTGTATCTGGTCGCGATCATCCTGGCCAGTGTTCTTCTTCCCCGCGCCCGGGCGTTTATGGTGGCGGCCGTAAGTTTCGTGCTCATGGGGGCGTTGATCGAGCTTGCCTATCTTCCCAGTATCTACCCCACATTGGTGAGGCAGTATCCGGCGGCGCAATTTCTGGCGACGACTTCGTCCGTCCCGGTCGACCTGAGAACCCTCCAGGTGAAAATCAGTGCGAGCCTTTTCGGCTTTTTCGCAGTAGCTTACCTTTCGAGCTACCTGGCGGAAAGCTTGCGCAAAGCCGGGGCGGAGTTGCGTGATAAGAGCGGCCAGGTTGCAAGTTTGCAGGCCAAGAACGAGAACATTATCCAGAGCATGCGCGAAGGCCTGTTGAGCACGGACCTCGACGGGACGATCATTGAGTTGAACCCCGCCGGGGCGGAGATCCTGGGCCGCCGCCTCGAGGACCTGCGGGGAAGCCACATCGACGCCGTCTTCCGCGGCCTGCCCGCGGGGGAGCGCTCCGCCCCGGAAGCCTTTTCCCCTCCCGCCCGCCAGGAGATCAGTTACCGGCACCCCCGCGAGGAGCGCCGCACGCTGGGCGTATCATCATCTCCCCTGCTCGTGCCGGAAGTTGGAGTGGTGGGGTACGTTTATAATTTTCAGAACCTTACGGAGGAGAAGCGACGGGAGGTGGAGTCCCGCACCCAAGACCGCATGGCGACCCTGGGCCGCATGGCGGCAGGCGTCGCCCACGAAATACGCAATCCTCTCGCCTCGATCGCCGGGTCGGTGAAGCTCCTGCAATCGATCAGCCAACTCGACGAGGATCAGGCGAAGTTGATTGCGATTGTGAGTCGTGAATCGGAGCGACTCAATAAGCTGGTTTCGGATTTCCTGCTTTACTCCAGGGACCAACGCTTTGAGTTTTGTCGCGTCGATGTCGTGAACCTGCTCGAAGAAACTCTCCTGCTGGTCGCACACCATCCGCTCTTTGGCCCGCAATATCGCATCGAGCGCAGGTTCCCCCGCCGGGCGGTCATGGTGTGGGCAGACGCCGATAAGCTCCGACAGGTCTTTTGGAATATTTGCGACAACTCTCTTAAGGCGATGCCCGAGGGAGGAATCCTGAACGCTCAGGCCGAAGAGACAGGCGACAAAATCCGCGTGGTTCTGAGCGATAGTGGCATCGGCTTCACTCCCGCACAGCTCGAGAAACTTTTCGAGCCGTTCCAATCCGGTTTTAGTGAGGGGACAGGGTTGGGATTGGCTTTGGTCTACCAGATTATCCAGGGGCATCGGGGCTCCATTCGAGTTGATTCCAGGCCCGGGAAGGGGGCACGGTTTGTGATCGAACTGCCCCGGGAAGCTTTTCGACCGGCACACACCGTGAAAGGAGCAGTTCAACCCGCGGGCGCGCCCCGTTGATCTGCGCTGCGAGTCTTCTGCCGCGGAGCCAAACATGGCACGAATCCTGGTTGTGGACGACGAGAAATCACTCTGTCAGCTCCTGGAGATTGCCTTTCGCAAAGACAATCACCGGGTTGAGACGGTCTCGAGCGGAGAGGCCGCTCTAAAGAAGATCAACTCGCAGGTTTATGACATCATCATTTCCGACATCGTGATGCCCCGCATGAGTGGGATCGAACTCTTGGAGCGAGTTCGCCAATCCGGAATTACCTCCGTCTTTCTGCTGGTCACGGCCGTTCCGACTGTTGACACGGCTATCAAGGCGCTGCACCTCGGAGCCGACCGCTACGTGATCAAGAGCGATAAGCTGATCGAGGAGCTCAAGATTGTCATCGGCCGTGAAATGCAGACGATTGGGCTACGGGAGGAGAACCTCCGGCTGCGTCGCGAGATGTTACGGGTCTTTGCCGTCAAGAACATTATCGGGAAGAGCCAGAAGACCCAGGCAGTCTTGGAAGTCGTGCGCACGGTCGCCCCGACTACCAGCACCGTGCTGATTACAGGTGAAAGCGGGACCGGAAAGGAGTTGGTGGCGCGCGCCATCCATGAGGCCAGTGACCGCCGCGAAAAGCCCTTCATTTCAATCAACTGCGGGGCCTTTCCCGAAACTCTTTTGGAGAGTGAGTTGTTTGGCTACTTGCGAGGAGCCTTTACCGGCGCCTATGCTGACAAGAAGGGGATCTTTGAGGCCGCTAGCAGAGGTACTCTCTTCCTGGATGAAATCGGGGAGACCACGCCCTCCATGCAGGTCAAATTGTTGCGGGTGTTGCAGGAACGGAAGATTCGGCCTCTCGGCGGGACATCCGACATCCCTGTGGATGTGAGGGTGATCGCGAGTTCCAACCGCGATCTAATGGCTCTGGTGTCCGAAGGGAAATTTCGAGAGGACTTCTATTATCGCGTCAGCGTTATCCCCGTCCATATACCCCCCTTGCGGGAACGTCGCGAGGATATTGATCCCCTGGCACGGCACTTCCTGCGCAAGTACTCTGCCACGATGAGCAAGGCCCTGCGCGATTTCGACGCGCCAGCCCTTGCGGCGCTGGAAGCGTACGCGTGGCCGGGCAACGTTAGAGAGCTCGAGAATGCCATCGAACGCGCTGTCGCACTCAGCGCGGAAGAGGACACCACCGTCCGTCTTCATCACCTTCCAGATTCTGTGCGCCTGGCAGGTCCCTCCCCATTTCCGACCGATAATGAAGCGCTATTGGAGATTCCCAAGGAGGGTTTGGATTTTGAGCGCAGCATCTCCCGGGTCGAAAGCCAGTACATCTTGGGTGCCCTGCGCGCCGCCGGAGGAGTTCGCCAGCATGCCGCGGATCTCCTGCATATGTCCTACCGGTCCTTTCGCCATTACGCGAAGAAACATGGAATCTAGCCGATTCCCTGGACCCACTTACCCATCTAAGCCTTCCTGGGTTGGTTGATGACGGATCCCTGACGGAGAAGAAGGGGCTTCCGGACCGGGAGAGGGGATTGTGCCGACTGTTTCTACACAGTCCTCCCGATGCAGAGGGAACACACGGGTCGGGGTCGATCGTGATCTTCGGTGACAGTATTTGTCAGGGAGTTTCGACAAAAACAGGCCGTTATGATGCATATCCAAAAGGTTAGAGAAGACATATTCATTGCTTCTCGTATGCCATTGATAACACAAGGGATGGATTCTCGGTGGAGCGTCCACAGTTGTCGGATTGGTGAGATAGTTGCAAGCATATGAAGTAGTCTTGAAAGTGGAATCAGTACGTTATTCTGTTTAGCCTCGGAGGGAGGACTGGATGAAGAAGAATTCAAGCGGTTTTTCGTTGATTGAATTGTTGATCGTTGTTGCGATCATCCTGATTATTGCTGCTATCGCGATTCCAAACTTGCTGCGCTCGCGCATTGCAGCCAACCAAGCCTCGGCGGTCGGATCACTGCGCACTCTGAACACCGCCGAAATCACTTACTCCTCGACCTTCAATGTCGGGTTCAGTTCCCTGATGACTTATCTGGCACCGCCCGTGGCCGGGTCGAATCCGACCTCGACGGCGGCAGGCCTGATTGACAGTGTGCTGGCAGGCGGCTCGAAGAGCGGTTACGCCTTCGCGTACTCGGCCGGTCCTCCGGACAGTACCGGCCGGACTGACTATTACTCGTTTACGGCCACTCCGATCAGCGACTCGACGGGGACGAACTACTACTTCACGGACCAGTCGGGTGTGATTCGTCAGAACAACACTACGACGGCTAGTTCCTCGGACTCGCCAATTGCTGGCTAGCCTTGGGGGAGTTGGGAAAGAATTCCTAAAAGGGGGAGTCGAAAGACTCCCCTTTTGTTTTGTCCGGATCCAGCCGCACCTGCCAAGTCGCTGTGTTTTGTGAGCAGCGCTGGCCTGGAGGCTGGCCTACGTCTGCCCGAGTCGCCGCCGCGCGCGCCCCCGCAGCGCTTGCCTTCTGTCGTTTTCCCTGGTCGGCAATCAAGGGTGCCTGGCCTCAGCTCCAGAATCCGGCTTCAACTGATTCTTGATCTCCTTTACTTGCTCCGCTGCGGCCTGTGCTCCCGGGTTGGTGGCCAGTTCCACCTGGAACTCACGGAGGGCGCCGTTCAAGTCTCCCTGCGTTTTCAGCATGACCCCCAGTGCGAAGTGGTAGCCGTACCCGCTGGGGCGAATCGCCATGGCCCGCTGAACTGCGGCAATGGCCTCTTCCGTTCGGCCCAATTTGAAACGCGTCATTCCCAAGTACAGATACTGATCCGGCTTGTGAGGTTTGAGGCGGATGGCCCGCAGGAAATACCGTTCCGCTTCCGGCAGGCGCCCCAGTTTGTAGTTGGTGTAGGCAAGATTGTAAGTGGCCGGCCAGAAGTCGGGATACCGGGTCACCATATCGGTGAAGATCGCCAGGGCGGGGTCGTACTTTCCGTCCTCGCCCAGCACGGTGGCATAGTTCAATTCGACATAGCGATTCTGGGGCGCCTTGGTAAGGTTATAGGCGTAGAAGAGCAGGTTGTTCTGAAAGTAGAAACCCTCGGTAACGGTGCCGTAGCCGAGCGCGGCGGCCAGGCAAATCGTGGCGAGGAGCTGCCTTCGAGGCAGGCCCAAGTACCGTGGGGGGTTCCCACCCAGCTTCCTCAGAGCCACAGCCGCGAGGACTGCCAAACCGATTGAGGGGAGGTATAGGTACCGATCGTGGGCGAAATCATCCGCGACAAAGGCCCGGAGGTTGAGAACCGGGATCAAGGGCAGCAGCAGCCACGTCGCGAAGAAGGCGAGGGCACGGGAGCGTCGGGTGCAGGCCACCAGCACAATCCCTACCCCGACATCCAGGATGGCGGGCAGGCTGAAATTTCTGAGATTCGGATGGACTACCGCAGGCAAATTATAGAAGGTGCTCAGACCGACGGGCCACAAGAGGTGACGGATCCAGAACCAAATCAGCGCCGGCCAGGTGAAGAGCAATTGCGCGGTACTGAGAGGCGCCACGATATGGCTGAACCCTTTCAGAGCGTGGACCCGCGCCGGAAGATAGAGGAGTAGCACAAGGAAGTAGGCCCAGGTCTTCCGGATTGCTCTCCCACACCACGCGAGGACTCTCTTCACGGTTAGCGGTTGTCCCCACTCCGGCCCATAGATCCACTCATAGACAAGAAGAAAACCGGGGAGTATCACGGCGGTCTCCTTCTCCAACAGAGCGAGAGCGAAGAACACCACGGAAATGACCTGCCATTTGAGAACGCGTCCGCTCTCTCGCCGTGACTGAAGGTAACAAAGTAATGAGGCAATGAGCAGAACCCCCAGCAAAGGTTCGGTCACACCGGAAATCCAGGCGATGGCCTCAATGTGCGCGGGATGGAGGCCGAAAATCAGCGCCGCCAGCAGGGCGACCTCGCGGCCCATCCCCACCCGCCAGACCAGGAGATACACCAGGAAGGTGGTTAGCAGGTGGGTCAGGATCGTGGTGAGATGCCAGGCCCCCGCCCGATTCCCGAACACCGCGTCATTGATTCTCAGCCACAGCAGGAAAAGCGGGCGGAAATAGTTCCCGTGCTCTTCCGGGTCAAATGCTTCCCAGACGTGGGAGGTAAAGTAGCTGGGGACGGCGTGCCAGGAGTGCACCGCGGGATTCTCCACAATCTGGCCGCGGTCATCGTGGACAAACTGGTAGCGAAGCGTCTGGCTGTAAACCGCGAACGTCAAGGCAAGGACGATAGCCATACCCAGCCCGAAAGAAGAGTCCTGGGGGGCGGACGGACGATCTGGGGGCAGGCTCGCGGCTGTCACCGGCTCGCGCCTGGGTGGGCTGGCCTGGGGGGAGAATTCATCAGGCATCCGTTTCTACCCGTTCAGCTTTCTCAAGAATACCGTCGCTGTAGCGCTGCCGTCTGGGCGGCTTGGCCGGTGAGATGGCGGCCACTGCACAGCGCTGTCGCAGACCTCCCGCAGAGGGCCGGCTTCTGTCTCGCCGGGGGATCAGTTTAGTTCTTTGATGTCTTATCTGCAACCCCCCGCGGCCGGGTCGAACCCGACCTCGACGGCGGCAGGTTTGATTGACAGCGTGCTGGCAGGCGGGGGCTCTTCCCGGCATTCGAACCCAAGGTTGAGCCGACCTGGAATCTTTCCAGAGTTCAACCTGGGTTAGGTATAATGACCGTTCTTGCGGGTGAGACGCGGGCGAAGAATTCGTCGGCGAGAATCGGATGCCGCCCTCCGCTGGGCAATCCACAGCTATGTTAGCCATCGAAACCATCAGGCTGACGAAAAACTACAGGGTAGGCTTCTGGAAGACCGGCTCCCAAAGGGCCTTGGACTCCCTGGATCTGCGCATCGAGACGGGCGAAGTCTTCGGCTTGCTCGGCCCGAACGGGGCAGGGAAGACCACCACGCTTAAGATTTTTTTCCGCCTCGTGTTTCCAACCTCCGGAGCAGCGCGGATCTTGGGCAGGGAACTCGACGATAGGGCCCTCCACCAACGGCTAGGCTATCTCCCTGAGAATCCCTATTTTTATGACCACCTGACGGCAAAGGAGTTTCTGAACCATGCCGGCAGGCTTTTCGGCATCGGGAAAGACGATCTCCGCCGCCGGGTGAATCACCTCCTGGAGCAAGCGGGTCTGGCCGAGTCGCGGAATGTGCCGCTGCGGAAGTTCTCCAAGGGAATGGTGCAGAGATTGGGGATCGCACAGGCACTCATCAATGACCCCGAGGTGGTCTTTCTCGATGAGCCGATGTCCGGCCTGGACCCCCTGGGGCGCCGCGAAGTGCGCGACCTGGTGCTGCAACTTCGCGAAGAGAAGAGAACGGTTTTCTTCTCCACGCATATCCTGTCGGATGCCGAAACCCTGTGCGATCGAGTTGCCATCTTGAATCGGGGAAAGCTCCAAGGCTGCGGGGATCTGCGCGAAATCCTCCGTTTGGGGGTTTCGACCACCGAGTTGGTCCTCGAAAACCCTGCCCACGGATTTCTCGAGGAGATCCGCCCCTGCGTGGTCTCGTTGATTCGGACGGGGGAGCGGGTTCGGCTGGGAATCCGCGGCGAGACCAGCATCCCCCAGGTCCTGGAAGCGGCGCTGCGCCACAAAGCGAGGATTATTTCGCTGAATCCTGTGAAGATGTCGTTGGAGGACTACTTCCTGGCGCAGGTTTCGCCGGCGGAGACCAGGGAGCCGGCGGCGACGGCCGGCACAGGGAATCGATAGGTATGGCTTGATGGGACGTATCGCGATCATTGCGCTCGGGGCCTTCAAGGAATCTGTGCGGGAGCGTGTCCTCTACAATCTGATTGTCTTTGCCTTCCTGATGATCGCCGCCGCCATTCTTCTGGGCAGCATTTCGGTGGGGGTAGAGAGGATCATCCTGGTGAACTTCGGGCTCGCCGCGATCTCGTTTTTTGGCTTCCTGATGGCGATCTTCATTGGCATCGGGCTGGTTTCCAAGGAGATTGAGCGCCGGACGATCTACAACATTCTTTCCAAGCCCGTTTCACGTGCCGAGTTCATCCTGGGCAAGTACGCCGGACTGCTGCTCACCCTTCTGGTCAACACGGCCATCATGACGGCAGGCTTCTATCTCGCGCTGGCTTTTCAGAAGGGGGGCCTGACCCTGAACGATCTTTCCCTGCTGCTGGCGGTTTACTTTATCCTGCTGCAATTCGCCATCATCGTAGGAGTGGCGATCTTCTTCTCGTGCCTTTCCACTCCGATACTTTCGGCCGTCTTCACGTTATGCCTGTTGGTGATCGGAAACCTCTCCGGCGACATGCGCCGGTTTGGACAGGAGAGCGGGAGCCCCTGGCTCGAAAAGGTGACTGCCGCCTTGTACTACCTGCTGCCAAACTTCAGCAATTTCAATGTCATCACGCCAGCGGCGCATGGGGTGAGAATTTCCGGCTTACTCATCGCCGCGAATACATGTTATGCGATCCTCTATATCGCCGTTCTAGTTTCAGGATCTATCCTGATCTTCGAGGAACGGGAATTCCGATGATACTCCCCTGGGTCAAGACTGGGTGGAAAGGCCTCACGCGGCCGATATGTTCGCTGGTGGTGGTCAGCGCCCTGCTGAGCTTAATCCCGCTCCAGCGGAGTATTGATCAGCAACGGGAGGGGGACGAGGGTCGGCGGGAGGAAATCCTCTTTTTCCCCTCGGGAGTGACGCTGCGTCGCTGGAGTGGAGGATACTCGGGACTCCTGGCGGCCATCTACTGGACCCGCGCGGTGCAGTATTACGGGCGGCGGCGTCTGGCGCACTCCCGGGACTTCCCGCTGCTTGGAACCCTGCTCAGCGTGACCACGGACCTCGATCCTCACTTGTTGATTGCCTACCGCTTCGGTTCTCTCTTCCTGGCCGGTAAGCCGCCGGAAGGCGCGGGGAGGCCCGACCAGGCCATCCACTTGCTCGAGCGCGGAATCGTCGCCAACCCAGGCTATTGGCGATTGTGGGAGGACCTGGGGTTTATCTACTATTGGGATTTGAAGGACTACGCGCATGCGGCCGAAGCTTTTCGCCTCGGCAGCGAGCGGCCCGGTGCGCTGCCGTGGATGCGGGCTCTCGCCGCCTCCGTGGCAGCGCAAGGCGGCGCGATTCAAACTTCGCGCCTCCTTTGGTCAGAGATGGCGCGCACGGGCGACAACGAATCCATGCGGCACAGTGCGGAGTTGCATTTGGCGGCCCTCGATGCGCAAGAGGCGTTGAACAAGCTCGACGGCTTGCTGGCCCTTTACCGGCAAAGGGAAGGCCGGGAACCTCTCTCCCTGCGCGACCTGATGGCGACGGGTTATTTGCGGGACATTCCCCTTGACCCTTCGGGTGAGCCTTTCACCCTCGGGCCGAATGGCCGGGCGAGCCTGGGGCCGAAGAGCAGGATCGACTCCGGGCTTCTGCAATAGGGAATGTCCGGGGATGGTGGAAGCGAACGAGTAGGTCACGGAGGCCGCCCTTAGAGGCTGCGGAAAAACTCTTCCGCGCTGTCATCCTGAGCGAAGCGAAGGACCTCTGCAGTTGAATTTTCAAGCAAATACAGAGGTCCTTCGTCGGCTTCGCCTCCTCAGGATGACAATGTGAAGCGTTTTCCCGCAGCCTCCTCAGACTTGCGACAAGGAAGGAATGTCCGGAGGACGGGGGAAGTTGGCGTGGAAGTCATCCGCTTCATCTTTTGGGAAGCTGTCAAGATTCTCGGGTTGGCGTTCCTGGGCCTTTTCTCTGCTCAGGCAATCGCCAACCTCCGCTCGCGGCGCGTTTGGATCGCGCCCGCTCTCTATGCGCTTGTCCTGGGATTGGCCACAGCGGGAGCGTGGACTGCCGGCAACGACGTCGCGGCAGAGGTTTACATGTGGACCTGTTACAGTAACCTGGGCCGGGGAGAGCTGGTAAAGGCTTACGGAAACGCGCTACGAGCCGTTACGTTGCGCCCGGGCGACCTGCATTATTGGAGAGCTTTGATGCAATGCAAGATGCGGTTGCATCAGTTCCAGTCCGCGCGGGATGACGAACCGGCGGTCCGGAAGCTGAGCGGCGGCAGCCCGGACGAGGTGGACGAGTACCAGTTCGCCCTCTGCTCCTTCCTGCTTGGCCAGTACGATCAGGTTTTTCAGACGACCACACGCTTGATTCGTCAGAACCCTTCCTACGCTGCGCCCTACATCATGCAGGGTCTTGCGGAAACTGCGCAGAAGAAGTATTCCGACGCGGAAAAGAGTTATCTGGCTGTCCTGCAGCTTTTCCCAAATCATCAAGCTGCTGTGGAGGGTCTTGCCCGCGCCTATTATCTAGACGGGCAGCGGCAACGGGCCCTGGCGGTAATTGACGAGACGGCGAAATTCCCTTTCCCGGCTCTGGTCCGGCAAAGGTTCGAAGCGCTGAGGGGGCTCTATGACCAGTAGATACCGCCTCGCGCTTCCCCTCCGCCTGGAAGATGTGGTCGCACTTGCTTTCTTCCTGCTCAACCTCCTCTTGAGAATCCTTTTCCGCGGGCTGGAGCGGCAGAACCTCAACCCTGCCGATGTCCTCATTATCATTCCGGCTGCCGCACTGTTATTGGCGAAGGAACTCGTGCATTACTTTGTGGCTGGGAAGACTGAACGTGCGGTCTCCAGTCAAGGGCCGTTAGATTTCGTCCGGCCGTATTGGGAAATCGTCCGGGATTGGTTTCCCTTTCTTGTGATCCTGCTGATGTATTACTCCCTTTGGGGTGATGCGACCCTGCTGCTCGTGACGACGGATCGCGACCCGGCGCTGATCGCGCTCGATCAGCGGCTTTTCGGTTTTCAAGCCAGCCTGGTTCTGCAGCGCATCGTCTCCCCGTGGCTCACGGCGTCCATGGACCTTGCCTACTTCTTCCACCTCCTGAACATACCGCTCGTCGCCTGTTTTCTCTATCTTTGCCGCGACCGGGCCCGCTTTCGCGAAATGATGTGTGGCCTCATGGTGGTTTCGTTCCTGGGCTTGCTGGGGTATCTGCTCGTCCCCGCCATCGGCCCCATGTACACTTTTCGTAATCAGTACACAGTTCCGCTGCGCCAATCCCTGGGAGTATTCAATCGCGAAGTGGATTTCATGGACTTCGCACGCATCCGCCGGGATGTTTTCCCTAGCCTGCATGTGGCGATCTCCTTCCTCGTCTGGCTTTACGCCTACCGAAACTCCAAGAGACTGTTCTGGATTTTGTCCCCGCTCATCCTCAGCCTTTGGTTTTCCACGGTCTATCTTCGCTATCATTACCTGATTGATGTCTTGGCGGGCTTGATCCTTGGCCCCCTTTCTTTCCTGCTCGCGAACTGGCTCTTCCGCCGTTTTGGCGAAATCCCTGTGCCGTTGCCCCTTCCAGCAAGCTGGACGGAGCGCCTACTACCCTGGCTGCCCAAATCCCGCGCGGTGGCAGCCGGCGAAAAAGTGGAGGAGGAGCAATGACTGGACTATCTCCGGGCGCTCCCCCGGCCCCGGCGGAATCTGGCGAGCGCCCCGGAGGGCAGAGAACCGTCCCGCCTGCCGGGCTGATTGCCCTGCTTCTCCTGCTGGCCGTTGTCCCCTACATCAACTCCCTCCAAAACGGATTCGTCTATGACGATAACAATGAAGTTCTAACCAACCCCTATATCCGCAGCTTCGGGCATCTCGGTGATATCTTCAGCACGCGAATCCTGGCACACCTCGGTGCACGAGGAGCCACGAACTACTATCGGCCGATCAGCATCCTGGGTTTTCTGCTCTGTTACAAACTGTTCGGGCTTCTCCCCTATGGATTCCATCTGGCCAACCTGCTGTTGCACGTCCTCATGGTGTGTCTTCTGTTCGGGTTGACGAAGCAACTATTCCAGAATCTGTGGCTGGGCTTTGGGGCGGCGGCAGCGTTTGCGCTGCACCCCATTCATACCGAATCCGTGGCCTGGGTGTCGGCGGTGACGGATTTAGAGTTGGCTTTGTTCTATTTGGCCGCCTTCTGGTTTTTTCTGGGTAGCGCGAAACCCCACGGCACACGTTCCGAGCTGGCGCAACTGGGCATGGCAGGCAGTTTCGTGTTGGCGCTGCTCTCCAAAGAGGCCGCGGTGACTTTGCCGCTCGTGGCGACGGTTTATGAGCACTTCTATCGTGACGACCGCGAATCGACTACGCCGCGCCAGAAACTGGCTCGTTACGGCGTTTTATGGTTGCTGGTCGTTGCCTACGTGCTATTTCGGATCCGTTTCTTTGGAGCTTTTGCCCCGGTGCTTCTTACCCTCCACGTCTCATGGTATGAAGCCATTCTCTCCGGCTTCGCTTTGTCGGGAGAGTATTTGTGGAAGGTGCTCTGGCCGGTTCACCTGAGCGCCTATTACGCTTTCCACAAGAGCGTGTCGCTCGTGGACCCGCGGGTCCTGGCGGGAGCTGCAGCGCTGGGCTTGTGCGTGGTCGCCTTTCGGGCTCTATGGAAGCGCTCCCGCCTGATTTCTTTTGGCTTCGTCTGGTTCTTCCTGACTCTCGCTCCGGTTCTGAATTCGCGCTGGCTTGGCCCCAACGTATTCACGGAAAGGTATCTTTATCTTCCCTCCGTGGGATTCTGCTGGGTGGCAGCGTGGGGCATACTGCGAATCCGGGCGCAGGCTGCCGGTCGTAAGCCTGCTTGGGGCGCGGCGCTCGGCATAGCGCTGGGCGTGGTCGGCGTACTGGCCGCGGTCCGGATCGTCACCCGCAATCGCGATTGGAGGGATGAGGTTACTTACTATCGCGTGACTCTGGCGGCAGAGCCGGAAGCCGCCGGCCTGCGAATCAACCTGGGCGCGGTCTACTGGAACCATATGCAGCCTGACGCGGCGGAGCGCGAGTGGCGGGCGGCGCTCCCAACCTCTCCCCACAGCGCCCTGCTGCTCAACAACCTGGGGCTCGTCTATGCGCGCAAGAAACAGTATGGCGATGCGGCGGACTGCTTCCAGCGTTCCATGCGGCTACGCCCGAACTTTACCGACGCCCACCTGAACCTCGGGCGGATTGATGAGGAGACCGGCAAGACCCCTGAGGCCGAGCTGCAGTTGCGGGCGGCGGCGGCCCTGGCACCCTTGAGCGTCCAGGCACGCAACGAACTGGGACACTTCTATTTCACCAGCGGTCGTTGGCGAGAGGCTGAGGAGCAGTTCCACGCCTCAGTGGCCAGCATCGCCAACAGCACGGCCTACGATGGGATCGGTGATACCAACGTGCGTTTGGGGCGACGGGACGTGGCGGAGCAAGCCTATCGGCAAGCCCTCGCCCTGGATGACGCCGACAGCCACGCGCATTTTGGATTGGCCGCCATCCTGGCATTCACGGGCCGCGAGGGGGAGGCTCTGGCGCATTACCAGGCGGGCCTGCGCCTTGACCCGCTCAACCCGGAGGCGCGGAGTGCCTTCGAGCGGCTCAAGTCAAACTCATCCTATGTCAACCCATCCAACAAATGAACGCCGGCACTCCGGCGGCAGAGACTTATTCGTCCTGGTCCTGGCATGCTCATGCGGTTTGGTGGCTCAGGCGCAGAAGCCGGCTGTGCCACCCACCCTGGTGGACGGATACGTGCGGGAGTTTGAATCGAGCTATCACGAGGTGCGAAGCCTCCGGGCGGAGTTCACCGAGACTTACGTCCTGGGGGGAAGGACGCGTGTCGAGTCCGGGGTTGTCTATTTCGCGCGCGGAGGGTTGATGCGTTGGGACTACCAGCGTCCCAGCCAGAAGCTCTTTCTATGCGACGGGAAGCACCTGCTGCTGTACATTCCCGCCGAAAAGCAACTCACGCGCTCTCCGGTCAAGTCCAGTGAGGATATCCGGGTGCCGTTCCGATTGCTGCTCACGCGCTTGGATTTGCGGCGGGTGTTCGCGCGCTTTGAGTTTGCAGACCAGGTGAGTCACGATCCCGCGAATCGAGTGCTGCGCGCCTATCCGAAGAACGAGTATGCGGAAGACTACCAGGACGTGCTGATGGAATTGGGCGCGCAGTTCGACGTGCGGGGGCTCGTGGTGGATTTACCGGATCACAGCCGGCTGGAGTTTCGCTTTGACCATATCGACCGCAACCCGCCCCTGCCGCGGTCGCTCTTTCAGTTCTCGCCCCCGTCCGGCACGGAGATTATCGACCAACACTGAAGCGAACCCCGCCACCGCCTCGCCGGGCAGTCGCCCACCTCAATCGTTCAGCACGTACGTCTCGATCGCAGTGGCCACACCGCTGTCTTCGCAGGAGGAAGTAATCGCCCACCCTGACCGGGCGAGTCCCGCGATGTGGTTTCCCATCAGCACCGGCAGACCGGCGAACTCCAGCATCTCCCGGTCATTGAAGTTGTCGCCGATGGCCATGATCTCGCCGGGAGGTATGCCGAGTCGCGTGGCCCAGAACTTCAGGGCGCGTCCCTTTGAGCAGCCGCGATTCATGATGTCGAACAACGCGATGTTACGCTCCGGGTACTTCGTCCAGGTGAGGTTCACGAAGGGGCCGGCCTCTGAATCCCGGAGCAAAGCCTCCGCGGGTTCGATCCGCGCCAGCGGGCCCCCAATCATGACCTGCACGGGGTCCGATTCGACCGCAACTCTGAGGTCCGGCACCTGGAGCAGTTGATCCGAGCTGGTTTTCACATACCATCCGAGCGGGCCCTCCGGGATGGCGTTGTCTTGCATGATGACCTGCCCGCGGCCCGGCACGTGAAAGATGGCCACCGTATAGGGCCGGTACTCGTGTGCGATATCCAGAACCTGGTGGGCAACTGCGCGGGGTAGAAAATCCTGGTAGACAACTTCGCCGGAGGTCGTTCTGATCAGCGCGCCGTTAGAGGTGATGATCGTAACGGGGCAGGGAATTTTCGCGACGTACGGCGCAGCGGCCAGGGGGCGGCGTCCCGTGACCACGACAAGCTGGATTCCCCGCTCGGAGGCTGCCAGCAGGGCGCGGCGGTCCACCTCCGAGATTTCCCAGCGACTATTGATGAGCGTGCCGTCAAGATCCAGGGCAATAAGGCGAATCGACATGGAATGCACAATTCTAGCACGGAGTATCCACTCCGCCCGCCGGAATCCACGACCTTCTGGCTTCTGCGGTCCGGAATCGGCGATTGACCGCCTTCCGGCGGCTTTGTTAGACTCCTACACTGATGTCATCCTTGACTCACCTGGAGTGTGCGCGCTGCGGCAAGCATTTCGCAGCGGGGCAAACCCATAACCTATGCGACTGCGGCTCGCCTCTCCTGGCGCGCTACGACCTGCGCCGGGCTTCGCCGAAACTCGAACCGCGACAACTGCAATCTCGCGCGCGGGACTTGTGGCGATATCGCGAAGTTCTCCCGGTGACGCAGGACGCTTCGATCGTTTCGCTCGGCGAGGGCTTTACCCCGCTTCTGCACGCCCGCCGCCTGGGGGACAAGCTCGGGCTGCCCAATCTGTACCTCAAAGACGAAGCGCAGAATCCCACGGGCTCCTTCAAAGCGCGCGGCATGGCGGTGGCGGTGAGCGTGGCGCAGGAACTTGGAATCCGGCGTCTGGCAGTTCCCTCGGCAGGGAACGCCGGCGGAGCGCTGGCGGCTTACGCGGCCAAAGCAGGGATGGAAGCCGCAATTTTCATGCCGGAAGACACGCCGCTGGTCATTCGTCTGGAATGCACGCTGCACGGCGCGAAGGTCACCCTGGTCTCCGGTAGCATCAAGGATTGTGGACGGGTGATGCGCGAGCGACTGAAGGGTGGAGACTGGTTCGATGTCTCGACGCTGCGCGAACCCTATCGCCTCGAAGGGAAGAAGACCATGGCGTATGAGGTCTTCGAGCAACTGGGCGGCCGCTTGCCGGACGCCATGATTTATCCCACGGGCGGCGGCACCGGACTGATCGGCATGTGGAAGGCTTTTGGCGAGATGCAGGAACTGGGATGGATCGCCGAGCGCCGGCCGCGCATGTTCGCTGTCCAGGCGCAAGGTTGCGCTCCGATGGTGCGCGCCTTTGCGGGTGAGTCCGAACAAGCGGCCGAGTGGGTGAATCCGCAGACGCTTGCTTCCGGCTTGCGCGTGCCGGCGGCGATCGGGGATTTCCTGATCCTGCGCGCCCTCCGCCAGAGCCGAGGCGCCGCGCTGGCGGTCTCCGATGGCGAGATGTTGGCCGCCGTGCGCGAGATTGCCGAGACCGAAGGGATCCTCACCTCGCCGGAAGGCGGAGCAACCCTGGCCGGGCTGAAGAAGCTGCTGGCGGACGGTTTCCTCGCCGGACATGAATCGGTTGTGCTTTTCCTGACGGCGACCGGGTATAAGTACTTTGAGGCGCTTGAGACGCTGGCCTCGGAGCGGGGCAATTAGACTTTCATGGCAATCACCGAACGGCTTTACTACGCGGACTGTTATTTGCGGGAATTCCAGGCGCGCGTGATCAGGACAAGCTCTGAGGCGGGAGGCGTACGCGTTTTTCTGGACCGCACCGCGTTCTATCCGGAATCGGGTGGTCAGCCCGCTGACCAGGGGACGCTGGCAGGTATCGCAGTGCTTGACGTCGTGGAGGAGGGCGAGGAAGTTGCGCACGTGCTCACCGAGAGTCCCTCGACTGAGGTTGTGCAAGGGATCATCGACTGGCGCCGGCGATTTGACCATATGCAGCAGCACACGGGGCAGCACGTGCTCTCCGCCGCCTTTGAAAAGGCGGGAGGGTATAAGACCGTCTCCTTCCACCTGGGCACAGAGACCTCTACGATTGATCTTGATTCCGACCGCGTGGGCGCAAAGCAAATCGAAGAAACTGAGGAGCTGGCGAATAAAATCGTCTTCGAAAACCGGCCCGTGCAGATTTCCTTCCGACCCTCAGCGGAAGCGAATCAGATGGATTTGCGTAAACCGGCCTTTCGTGAGGGCGACATCCGGGTGGTGGAGGTCGAGGGATTCGACCTTTCCGCCTGCGGGGGAACGCATGTCATCCAGACGGGCGCCATCGGGCTGATCAGTATCCGCAAGGTGGACACCTCGAAGGGCCTGACACGCGTCGCCTTCGTGTGCGGGGGCCGCGCTCTGCGCCGGGCTCGGCGGGACTTCGCGATCCTCACTGAAGCGGCGCGCCAATTCTCAACCGGGCTGGAGAATGTCCCGGAACTGATTGCCAAGCAGGCGCAGGAACTGCGGGACGCGGAACGGTTGCGCAACAAATTGCTGGAGGATTTGGCGGAGCTTGAAGCCCTCGAGTTGTGGCGGAGCGCGCCGGAAAGGAACGGGTCGCGCGTGGTTCGACGCCTTTTCGCCGCGGAAGATGGGAAGAAGGCCAAGATGCTGGCCCACGCCGTGGCCAAGCACCCTTCCGCGATCGCCTTGCTTGGCGTCAGGGGCAAACCCGCGGGCTTGTTCTTCGCGCAGTCACCAGGCGGAAAGCCGAATTTGGCCGAACTCCTGAAGCAAACCCTGGCGAAATTCGGAGGCAAAGGCGGCGGGGCGCATGATTTCGCCCAAGGTGGTGGATTGCGCGAGGACCAACTGGAGGAAGCCTTGGATTTTGCAGAGTCGCTACTGAGGGTAGTGCCCTAATCCCGCCACTGCGTTCGCGTTGTCATGCTGAGCCCTTCGCTGTCATCCTGAGTCCTTCGCTGTCATCCTGAGCGAAGCGAAGGATCTCGCTCTGCCCGCTCAGGATAAACTGCGCGAAGGATCTCAGCAGTTAGTTCGCGCTCGCAGGGAAGCAAACTACGGGGGTTCTTCGCTCGCTGCGCTCGCTCAGAATGACAAGGCTGCGGCGCTCCCTCAGAATGACGGCGGTCAGGAAGGTTGGCGGGTTCGCGCTGGTCATGTTATATTTTCAGAAGGTCATTCATAGTATGGGCGCGTAGCTCAGTTGGGAGAGCGCGGCGTTCGCAACGCTGAGGTCGAGGGTTCGAATCCCTTCGCGTCCACCAAAATCCCTCATTGCCTTCTCCTTGCTTGTATAATCCAAGGTTGCGAGCCCACGGGGCGCCCTGCTAGGACGCAGCTTGACCCGGTGAACTGGGCGCGAGGTCTGCATGCAATGCCCCAAGTGTAAGCAGGAGAATGCGGAGACGGTTCCATACTGCGTGCGCTGCCACGCGCCACTGCAGTACATCTGTCCGGCGTGCAAACACGTGCAATCGCAGGGCGGCAGTTGCGAGAAATGCGGAGTCGATTTTGCCAAATATGCAGCGATGCTGGTTTTTCGCGCCCAGAGTGAAATCGGTGCTCAGCGTGAGCATACCAGGGCACGCACCGCGGTGTGGCGGCAGGTACTGCTTCTCCCCCTTACCGGTGGACTCTCACTTGTGAAGTTTCTGCTGGGCAAGCTGCGGGGCCGCTAAGCCACTTCATCTGCTGTCATCCTGAGGAGGCGAAGCCGGTCCTGAGTGAAACGAAGGAAGGACCTCTGTATTTGCTTGGAAATTCAAATACAGGGGTCCTTCGCTTCGCTCAGAATGACAGCGCCTACCAGCTTTTCCGCAGCCTGTAAAGCCCCGCCCTTCCGGCAGCGCCCCAATGCGTTCCAGCGTGGTGAGAAATTCGGACCCAGGCCTCGGCGCACCGGCGCTCGCTATCTCTGTCCCTTACTCGCGACATACCGTTTGGCCTTTGCCAGGAGCTCCTTGGCCTGCGGCATGTCCTCCAGGGCTTTCAGCACAAGCGGATCGCTCTCGATACCGATCTTATTGGCCTCGTTCTCGCCGAAAATTGATTCCACGAGTTGGAAGCGGATGCGAGTCTTGACGAATTCGAGGTTATCTTTCATGTCATGGTCTGAGAACGTGATCTTCTCCTTGGCCAGGAACTGCTTGAATTCATCCAGAACATCGTCATTTACCTGGAAGTCCTTGGGGATGGTCTTGTGGGTTCCCAGATAGTATTTGCCGAAGTTAAAGAACGCGCTATGCTGGAGCAGCATTTCCTGGGCTGGCGTCAAGGTGGGATCTGGAACGGGCACGTCCGGCGTAATCCCGCCTCCCCCGTAAACTTCCCGGCCGCCGTCGGTCAAGCGGACCTCGGAATGGTTTTTCGAGGTGTGCTCAGGGTGATAGTAATAGTCGTAGAGAGAAACGTTCGTGTATTCGCGCTGGATCAATCGTCCGCTGGGCGTGTAATAGCGCGCTGTGGTTAGCGCCAGCCCGGTGTGTTCACTCAGGGGATACACGGTCTGGACCAGGCCTTTGCCGAAGCTCGGCTCGCCCATCACCAATGCCCGGTCATGGTCCTGCAGCGCCCCGGTGACGATTTCTGCGGCGCTTGCCGACATCCGGTTAATGAGGACGACGATGGGATATTCATTGCCATCATCGCCCTTCATGGCGGAATAGCGTTTCTCCTGGGAATGCCTTCCGTAGTGGTAAACGATAAGCTGGCCTTTCTCCAGGAAGTGGTCGGAGACTTCCACGGCCTCTTGCAGCAACCCGCCGGGATTGCCCCGCAGGTCAAGAACCAGCCCTTGCAGGTTCTTTTCATTGAGCTTTTTCAGCGCCTCGCTGAGCTCGTCGTTAGTATTCTCGTTGAATTTGCTGACGCGAATATAGGCGATGCCGGGCCGAATCAGGAATGTGTCATCCACACTCCGCTGAGAAATCTCATCGCGCGTGATGTCGAATTCCAGCGGTTGATCATATCCCTCGCGGCTGATCGTGACATGAACTTGCGTACCCTTGGGACCCTTCAGCATATCGGCTACTTGCGGGGTGCCCAGGCCCTCGGTGGGTTTGCCATCTACCTTGGCCACTATGTCGCCCGGGCGCAAGCCGGCACGGAAGGCGGGGGAGCCGGGTATAGGCGCCAGGACCACGGTCACGAGCTTGCCCATCTTGCCGGGACGGGCAATGATCGACATGCCCACGCCGTAGTACTTTCCTTCCTGTTCTTCACGCAGCGCCGAGAAGGCACGCGGGTCGAAGAAATTCGAGTGCGGGTCTAGGGTGCGGAGCGCGCCAGGAATCGCCCCCGCATTGCTGTTGGCCGTCTTGCTGTTGGCCGTCCCGTAAATGGCTTGGTCGGGGTCAACGGGGTCAGCGTAATTCTGTTCGACCACATCGAGGACGCGGGTGAATTCGTTCAAACTGGCTTTGACATCGCTGTCATCACTTCCCGTCGTGGCCTCAACCCGCCGCCCGTAGATCCCCCCCAGGAGCGCGCCCAGAAGAATCGTGGACAGGATAAACCAGACCGCCCGGCGTGCTTGTTTCATCTGTTTGCAGCTCCTCACCCTGCTGACTAAGTATAACATGGGGCAGCGAGGCCGAGAAGCCGCGCGAACCCCCACCCACTTGGGTGTGATGCCGAATGTGGGCCGAGGGTTCGATGCAGTGAGCGGAGGGACTTCGGGGGACAGGGAAGGCAGGGCTGCATGGCGCGATAGACCCGCTTGGAAACGCCAACGCGTGCCTGTGCGGTACTGGTGTCATTTGCGAGACACGGGCGCTCCCAGGTGCAGTCATTCCCGCGAAAGCGGGAATCTACTCCGCAAGCCGTTGGAAATGCGCCGCCGACGGACTGGATTCCCGCTTTCGCGGGAATGACCAGTGTTTCGAAAGGGAGCTCATTCCAAATGACACCAGCACCGCCTGTGCGTTTACCGCCTGTGCGTATACCTTGACAACCTTGCGGGGCTCCCCTATCATTCCAAGAGAGGCTGAAATTGTTTAGCGGCGGGTTTTTCGAAATCGGATTCATTTTATTCATTGCCTTTCTCCTTTTCGGTCCCAAGAAGCTTCCCGAAATCGCTCGGACACTGGGCAAGGGTTTGGGAGAGTTGCGCCGCGCGTCAAATGAACTGAAGAATTCGCTGGAAGAGGAAATCAAGAATTTGGACCGCTACCAGGACAGCGCGCCCAATTCAACGCCCAAGTATGGCCACCACGATCCAGAACCCACCCCCGAAGAACCCGGACCCCAATCCTGAGGAAGAGCCGCTCAGTGGCAAGCAGATGTCGTTCCTCGAGCACCTCGAGGAACTGCGCCAGCGCCTGATTCGGTCTGTGCTGGCGATCGTGGTGGGGTTCGGAATTTGTTTCTACTTCTCCGACAAGATTTACGGGTATCTGGCGCGTCCGCTTACCGACACGCTGCACGCGCTGCACATGGCGGATAAGCTCGTTTACACCAATCCCACCGATCCCTTCAATCTCTACATCAAACTCTCGATTGTGGCGGGGCTTTTTCTTTCTTCACCTTTCATCCTGTGGCAGGTATGGCTGTTTATATCTCCGGGATTGTATCGACATGAGAAGCGTTACGTGTGGCCCTTTGTGATTCTCACCAGCAGTCTATTCATGTCCGGGGGCCTCTTTGCTTACAAGATGGCCTTCCCGGCCGCGCTGCGATTTCTGGTGGTGTTCGGCAAGCAATTCCAGCCGATGATCAGCATCAACGAATACTGGAACCTCGCGCTGACGATCATTGTGGGCGTCGGCTTGGTGTTTGAACTCCCCGTCATCATCCTGCTTCTCTCGATCTTTGGCATCGTCACACCGCGATTCCTCATTCGCAATATTCGTTATGCCATCCTGATTACCGCCGTCGTGGCGGCCGCCATTGCCCCTACCCCCGATTGGACAACCCTGTTCATGTTCTGGATTCCGATGGTGGGGCTCTACATCTTTAGCATTGGACTTTCCTGGCTGGTTTATTTCCGCAAGAGACGGAAGCAGAAGCGTGAGCTACAGGCGTAGTGGGAAACAGGTCCTGTGCCTGATTACTGCCGTGGTAGGGCTCGCGACGACGGGGAGGCTCTGGGCCGCGGAGAGCCTGGCCTTCAACGGCGCCCGCGCGTTTGAGGATTTGAAACGCCTGGTGGCCTTTGGCCCCCGGCCGGCGGGTTCGCCGGCTCTCGCGGAGTCTCGCCGCTGGATCATCCAACAACTCAAACAGGCAGGTGCACAAGTTGAAGAGGATTCGTTTACGGCTTCGACGCCCATTGGAAACCTGCCTATGACCAACCTGATCGCCAAGTTCCCGGGCGCGCAATCCAAGGTGGTTATCGTGGCGGGCCATTACGACACGAAGCTAGAGGAGGGCTTTCGTTTTGTCGGCGCAAATGACGGCGGCTCCAGTGCGGCGCTGCTGCTGGAGTTGGCACGCGTTTTGGGCGGGCGCAAGAATGCTCTCACCGTCTGGCTGGTTTTCTTTGATGGGGAAGAGGCCGTGCAGGAGTGGACCGCCACCGACAGCCTTTACGGCAGCCGCCACCTTGTGCAGAAGCTCGCTTCGAGTGGGGACTTGGCGCGCCTCCAGGCCATGGTGCTGGTGGACATGATCGGAGATGCCGACCTGAATATCCATCGCGAGTACGGTTCTACGTCTTGGTTGATGGATACTGTCTTCAGCGTCGCCCGCCGCCTGGGATACGCGAAGTACTTTCCAGACACGCCGATGGCTGTCGAGGACGATCACATTCCGTTCGTGAACGCCGGGGTTGCCGCGGCAGATCTGATTGACCTGGACTACGGGCCTCAAAATAGCTATTGGCATTCGGATAAGGACACCCCCGACCATTGCAGTCCCCTGAGCTTGACGATTGTCGGCCGCGTGGTGCTGGGAACCCTCGCCGAGGTTGAGAAGTCCGCGCACGTGAAGTAGCATTCCCTCCTGACCCATCGCCCGCTCCCATTACGGAACGAGAAATGATGAACGGATTTTTGCCCTGGTTACTCTTCAACGTTTTCGTTCTCGCGCTGCTGGCGTTGGACCTCGGGGTTTTCAATCGACGGCCGCACCTCGTCACCTCCCGTGAAGCCGGCTGGTGGAGCGCGTTCTGGGTGGCTCTCTCGCTGGTGTTCAATCTGGGCATTTTCCTCCGGTACGGCCCGGAGAGTGCTTTGCAGTTCTTCACCAGCTACCTGCTGGAGAAATCGCTCTCCGCCGACAACATCTTCATTTTCGCCGTGATTTTCGGGAGCATGGGCGTGCTCGCCGAGTACCAGCATCGGGTCCTTTTCTGGGGTGTGCTCGGGGCGATGATCATGCGCGGGAGCTTCATCCTGGCCGGGACTCAGCTAGTGCGGCATTCCCATGCGGTGCTTTACGTGTTTGCGGCCTTCCTTTTGTTCACGGGCGTGCGACTACTGCTTTCGAAGGAGAGGAAATATGATCCCGGGCGGAGTGCGGCCCTTCGCCTGGCACGGAAGTTATTCCCCATTTCTGACCATGATGAGGGTGGGCGCTTCTTCACACGATCTGACGGCAGGCTCCTGGCAACCCCGCTTTTCCTGGTTCTGATCATGATCGAAGTTGTGGACATCGCTTTCGCCGTCGATTCCATTCCCGCCATCTTCGCGGTCACACAGGATGCCTTCATTATTTATTCCTCCAACATCCTCGCTATCCTGGGTCTGCGGTCCTTGTATTTTCTGCTGGCCCGGGCCATCACTCGATTCCGTTATCTGCACCGCGGGTTGGCGATGATCTTGATCTTTATTGGCGCCAAGATGCTCCTGGCCTATTGGGTGCGCGTGCCCACGGGTATTGCACTGCTGGGGATTCTCGTCATCCTGGGAACCTCCATTCTGGCGTCGCTCCGGGCGGGGCCGGCGGAGAAGGCCTGAATCAGGCTGCGGAAAAAGCGCTCACACTGTCATCCTGAGGAGGCGAAGCCGGTCCTGAGTGAAACGAAGGAAGGACCTCTGTATTTGCCTGAAAACTCAAATGCAGAGGTTCTTCGCTTCGCTCAGAATGACAGCGCCTACGAGTTCTTCCGCAGCCTGTGAATGGTCCTGGGCGAGCCTCTTGGAGTTGGGTGAGGGGGCGGGCCGATCCTTCAGCCTTTCACTCGAAAAAGATGGGAATTCCCTTGGATACGTAGGAGTGCTTGGGGGGCTTTGCTTCGTTCTTCAGGGGAAAGTCGGAGCGGTAGTGCGCCCCCCGGCTTTCCTCGCGGGCGAGGGCGCAGCGGGCAATCAGGCGGGCGACGGCCAGGATATTGCAGGACTCGTGAGCTCGCCGGGTGGGAGGATGCGGGTCTGGCAGGTGGATTTCCGCCAGCCGTTTGACCGCCTCGGAAAGGTGCTTGCCGTTGCGGATGATTCCGACTTTGTCCCACAGGATGGCGCGCGCTTCCTCGACCGCCTTCTGGTAATCGTCCGCGAGGGAGGGTTCAGAGGGAGCTGCGGTTGGGCTGGGATGCGGGCCGGCTTTGTGGGCCTCTCCGGGGGGTGACGGGAATCCTTTTGGCACGTGTTTCTCCAGCATGGCCGCCGCGGCGCGGGCGCCGAACACCAATCCTTCCAGGAGCGAATTGCTGGCCAGCCGGTTGGCGCCATGGACGCCGGTGGCGGCGACTTCCCCGGCAGCGAAAAGCTGGGTGAGCGAGGTTGCGCCCTGGAGATCGGTCACCACCCCGCCCATGGAGTAGTGCGCGGCCGGACGAATGGGAACGAGGTCCGCCGTGATGTCGATATTGTGGTTCAGGCAAGTCGTGTAGATGCGGGGGAAGCGTTTCTTCACATGCTCAGCCTCGAGACTCGTCAGGTCGAGATAGACAAACTCACTGCGGGTCTTGTGCATCTCGAGGATGATGGCGCGCGCCACAACGTCGCGCGGCGCAAGCTCGGCAGCCTCATGGTAGCGCGGCATAAAGCGTTCGAGCAAAATGTTGCGCAGATGAGCGCCCTCACCCCGCAGCGCTTCCGAAAGCAGGAAGCGCGGCGCTCCCTGGGCAAACAACGCGGTGGGATGAAACTGCACAAACTCCATGTCGCTGATTAGGGCGCCGGCGCGGTAGGCCATGGCCACGCCGTCGCCACAGGCTACGGAGGGGTTGGTGGTTTCCTTGTAGACATGCCCCAGCCCGCCCGTGGCCAGCAGTACGGAGCCGGCGCGGGTGCATTTCGGCGTCGAAGTTTTTTCGTCCAGGTAAGTGACTCCCAAGACGGCGCCATCCTCAGCCAGTAGTTCGGTTGCAAAAGCGCGAGGATACAATTGAATCGAGGGAAGCGACTTCGCCTTGGCCATCAGGGCCCGCAGGATTTCACTGCCGGTCGAATCTCCATGGGCATGCAGCACCCGCGAGCGGCTGTGGGCGCCCTCGCGCGTGAAGGCCAGCTTCGTCCCGTTGCGGTCGAAGCGCATGCCCCACTCGATGAGCTGGTGGATCTGTCCCGGCCCTTCTTCCACGAGCACGCGCACAGCTTCCTCGCGGCAGAGTCCGTCGCCGGCAAGAAGCGTGTCGTGCAGGTGGAGCCTGACCTCATCGTCCTCGCTCAGCGCCGCCGCTATACCCCCCTGGGCGTACTCGGTGCTGGATTCATACAGCTCGTCCTTCGTAAGAACCAGGACGTGCCCGCCGCGCGCCAGTTCGATCGCCGCCCGCATCCCGGCGATTCCACCGCCGAGGATAATATAGTCGACCTTGGAATCTTTGCGCGTCACCATGGATGCTTCCATCATAGCTTTCGCGTCGCGGCTCCGCAACTGTTACCCGACGATTCCGAGGGCAGGGACTTGAGCTGCGTCAAGCCGTTTCTTAGGTTGCCGCTCTCCGGGCCGCGTGGTATGAGTAGGAAGTTGTCCCAGCACCCCATTTTGCATTGGAGAGTTATGAGGCGACTGCGAGTGAAATCGAGTACAGGTGAATATGACGTCATTGTGGGCCGGGGCGCGTGGCGCACGCTCCGCCGTCTCGAGGGGTACACCTCAATCTTTGTCCTCACGGAGCCGGGCCTGTGGAAGCGTTGGGGGAGCAAGTTGGCTCGGGATGCCGGGTGGCGTTCGGTGCGTCCCCTTTTGGTGCCTGCGGGAGAGGGTTCCAAGAGCCTCGCCATGGCCGGGCGCGTGGCGTCGGAACTCTCGGAACGGGGCGCGGATCGGGGCTCGTTGCTCGTGGCCTTCGGCGGAGGCGTGGTCGGCGATCTCAGCGGGTTCGTGGCCTCGACCTACATGCGCGGCATCGATTACGTCCAGGTCCCCACCACGTTGCTGGCTCAGGTGGACAGCGCGATCGGTGGGAAGACCGCGGTGAATGTTCGCGCCATGAAAAACCTGGTGGGGACATTTTGTCCGCCCAGCCTGGTGGTGGCGGAGCAGGCGGTGCTGGCCTCGCTCCCCCTGCGCGCCCTTAAATCGGGTTTATTCGAGGTTGTCAAGCACGCGATCCTTTCGGGGCCGGCATTTTTCCAGCATCTCGGAACGGAACTTGCCGCGCTTCGTCCGAACCAGACGACCCGCCTGGAGGCCATCGTGGCCCGCGCCGCGCAGGTGAAAGTCGACGTGGTGAGCCGCGACGAGCATGAGGCGGGGCTCCGGCGGGTGCTCAACCTGGGGCACACTTACGGGCACGCCCTGGAGGAGGTCACGGGCTATCGACGTTTTCTGCACGGCGAGGCGGTGGGCTGGGGTTTGCTCCTCGTAACCCGGCTGGCGGAACTGGTCGGCCTGCTTGATCCCTCTGAGGGCAAACGCATCGCAGGCTTGGTGCGGCAAGCGGGTCCTTTGCCCCCCATTCGCAACCTCAGCGTGGAAAAAGTCCTGGGGCTCCTCCCCCGCGACAAGAAAGCCGTGGGAGGAAAGATCCACTGGGTCTTGCCGGAACGCATCGGCAAAGTCCGGGTCACCCCGGATGTGCCCGACACTGCGGTGGCCTCGGCCTTTTCGGACGTTCAGCGCGGAGCGTGGCATGAGTGACCCGGTGCGGGCGCCCGCCCAGGGAAGCCCCATAGCTTCGGCCGGCGATGAAGTTGCGGCGGGCGCCGCGGTGCGCACAATGTTTGCGGCTGTCGCCCCGCGCTATGACCTTCTGAACCACGTTCTTTCCCTGGGTTTTGATCTTGCCTGGCGCCGCGCTACCGCCCGTGCCTTGCGGGAAATTCTGCGGCGACCCGGGTCATGCGTGGCGGATTTCTGTTGTGGCACGGGAGATCTCACGCTCTGCCTGAGCCGGCAGTCGGCAGGTTGGGTGGTGGGCGTGGATTTCTGTCCTCCCATGTTGACACTCGCCCGCCGCAAGTCCGCGAGGTGTGGAGCACGGGCCCGCTTCCTGGCAGCGGATGCTCTGCGCCTGCCCTTCCGCGATGACTCGCTCGATGCCGCCACCCTGGCTTTTGGTTTTCGCAATCTCGCCAACTACGACCGTGGTCTTGCGGAGATGCGCCGGGTTCTTAAGAACGGCGGCTGTCTTGCCATCCTGGAGTTTTCGCGAGTTCACTGGCCGGTGTTCGGCCCGATTTTTCGATTCTACTTTCGCCGCGTCTTGCCGCGCCTCGGCGCCTGGGTTTCAGGCGTCGCCGGCCCTTACCGGTACTTACCCGATTCCGTCTCGTTGTTTCCCGACCAAGAAGCGTTAGCCGAGAAGATGCGAACTGCGGGTTTCCGCAACGTGCGCTATGTGAATTTTGCCGGTGGGGTTGCGGCCCTGCATCTGGGTGAGAAAGCTTAGCGCGAATCTCCCACCTGCCATGGGGTTTACTTCTCTTGTGGTGTTGTTTCTTCCCCGGAAGCTGGTGGCACGAGGGGTTCAGCAGGAGGATTGCCCTTGGCGGCATCTGGACCAGGGGCGCGAGCCAGGTCAGGATCGAGTTCGAGCGGCAACGGGTGAGGCCCCAGGCCGAGTTTCATGATTGATTTGGCGTCCGGCAGACCGGTGGCGGAGAAGCCGTGATCCGTCTGGTAGCGCAGCATGGCGGCTCGCGTGCGGTCGTCCCAGCGGCCATTCGCATCTCCCTGGAGGTAGCCCTCGCGGACCAGAGCCTGCTGAATTTCCTGCACCCGGTCCGGCTCCAGGTGGAGACGCGCCAAGCGCTGCCGGCCTGTGAGAGTGCGGGCCGGTTTCTTCCGTGTCCCCGTTTTGTGGACAGCAGCGGCCTGATGCGTGGCAGCGCCGGTCGAGTGGGTTACCGGCTTCCGCGCGGAGGCCGTAGCCGGGGTTGGGCTTGCTCGTTTCTTCGTTGCGGACTTCGCAGCCGCGTGGCTTGTGCCCTTCTTCGCGGCGGTGTATTGGGTTTTGGATTTTGCCACGCTGTTTTTCGTAGCGGGCTGCTCCGGGCCGGGCAGTGCTGTGCTTGCGGACTTTTGAGGGGCGGTTGTCTTCGTGGCTTCTGTGGGTGACGGTTGCTCGGCGGACGGGGAGGCGGCCGCCAGGCAAACACCCGCCAGGAGCGCCAGCCAGAGGCTGCCGGATTTGCGATGGCCAAGACTCAAACCGGTCCTTCCTCCCCGCTACGGCAGGCGGTCTGCCAGGAAGAGGGTTGTGAAGCTGCGTGGACCACTGCGCCGGGCAATCAGCAAGACCACATCTGTGCCGGACTTCAACTGGGCCTGCAACTTGTTATAGTCGTCAACGGAAGAAATCGGGTGGCGGTTGATGGCGAGAATCACATCGCCGCGGGCCACGCCCAGGTCGGAAGCAAACCCGCTCACCTGAATATCCGACACCAGGACGCCCTGTTTAGTGTCGAGGTGAAGTTGGCTCGCAATTTCCTCTGCCTGGTCGCGGGTGAGGTTCTTGACGGCGAGGCCGAGAATGCCGCCGCCCTCCGGGCCGGCTTGCTCGCCGCCTTCTTCCTCCTCGCCCGTGCGGTTTTCACCGATGATCTGGTTGCGGTCCGCGACCTCTACTTCCGTGGTGGCACGCTTGCCGTCGCGGAGGTATTCCAACCGCAGCTTCTTGCCGACCTCCGTGTCTGAGACAATGGACACCAGTTCGTCACCGCTGCGGACCGGCTGGCCGTTTACGCCCAGGATCACGTCCCCCCGTTTCAGCCCGGCGCGTTCGGCAGGCGTACCGGCCTGGACGCTGTCAATAACGATACCGTGGTCCGTGCCAAAGCTGCGCAACAAGGCAGGGCTGGCCTGCGCCTGGAATTGTACGCCGATGGCCCCGCGCTTCATGGAGCCACTGGTAATCAGGGCATTGTAAACCTTGCGGGCAGTATTGGATGGGATCGCAAAACCTACCCCATCGTAACTTCCCCGGCGCGTGGCAATGGCGGTATTGATGCCGATCACCTGTGCCGCCAGGTTGACGAGCGGCCCGCCGCTGTTGCCGGGGTTAATGGCGGCGTCGGTCTGAATAAAGCGCTTGAACTGGCCCTGGGTTCCGCCTTCGATATCGCGCCCCTTGGCGCTGACAATGCCTGCGGTCACCGTGGAGTCGAGGCCGAAGGGACTACCCACCGCTAGCACCCAATCCCCCACGCGCATCCCGTCGGAGTCGCCGAGCTCGGCGGCGTGCAACGGCTTGCCCGCTTCGATCTTGATCACGGCCAGATCCGTCCAGCGGTCAGAACCGATGATCTTCGCCCTGAACTTGCTGACGTCGTCGCCGTGCAACTGCACATCGATGCGGTCGACAGGCTTGTCCTCCCCGTTCTGGGTAATCACGTGATAATTGGTTAGGATGTACCCGTTCTTGTCGAGGATGACCCCGGAACCCAGGCTCTGCCGGCTGAATTCATTGCCCCCGCCGCCGGGGGAATCGGGGTTGCCCTGAAAGAAGCGATCGAAGAAGTCGTTGAAGGGTGAATCCTCGGGCGAGTGGAAGCGGCGGCGACTGACGCGCACGGTGGTCTCGGCGTTTATGTTGACGACCGTGTCCGCAATCTTATCGGCGATGGCCGCGAAGGAGTTGGACATCTCGGCGGGAGAAGGCATGGGCAGGAGTTTCGCATCCGCCGCCACCGGAGAGCTCTTGGCCGCGCGCACCCCATGTGAAACCACCGTGCCGATGAGAATGCCGATGCCGAGCGTTAACGCCACCACCACCGCGGGCAGAACCCGCTGACCAGCTTTACGCATTTCCACCTCTCCCCTCGATCAGGCGCTGCCACGATGAGCGCACAATCCATGATTATACAACACCCGGCAGGTTTCGTGGGCGCTGCTCCACGAAGTGGTAGTGTCCCAATAAGGCGGAGTGAATTTCAGAAAGGGGGTCGGACCTTTAGGTCCGACAATAACCAGAGCTTCGAACGGGGCCTTTAGGCCCTGAAGCTTCAGGGGCTTAAACAGGCTGCGGAAAAACTCGTAGGCGGTGTCATTCTGAGTCCGTTCGCTGCGCTCAGGATAAACTGCGCGAAGAACCCCTGCATTTGTAGAATCAGGCAAATGCAGAGGTCCTTCCTTCGTTTCACTCAGGACCGCCTGCGGCTCCTCAGGATGACAGCTTTGGCGGTTTTCCCGCAGCCTGTTAAACCGTCCCGCGGCCCTACTTCCCCTTGCCTTGGGCCGTCGATTTCCGCAATACTGGCTTGGCCTCCGCTGCCGGTGCTTCTTCCGCAGGGGCGGGGTGTCTGTCGGGGAATCACGCCTTAACTGGGGAGGACACTGTGAGCCGTCGAGCCGCCATTTTCTGCCAGGTGCTGTTCTTTTCACTCTGGATCGTTCCTGCCGCGCGCAGCCAGCCAGGGAAACTCGACGGGCTGATCGACCGCGAGCTGCCGTCGTGGGTATCCACCTACAAGGCGCTGCACGCCGCGCCCGAGCTTTCCCACCACGAGGAGAAGACCTCGGCCTTCCTGGCCGGCCAACTTCGCGCCCTGGGTTTCAGCGTCACGGAACACGTGGGCAAGTACGAGCACGCGGAGTGGACCGGTTACGGCGTCGTGGCCTTGCTGAAAAATGGCGACGGCCCCACCGTCCTGGTTCGCACCGAGCTCGATGGCCTTCCCGTGGAGGAGAAAACCGGACTGCCTTACGCGAGTAAAGTCCGCGCCCAGGACGATGCGGGGCGCGAGGTGGGTGTGATGCACGCTTGCGGGCACGACCTCCACATCACGGCGCTGCTGGGGACGGCGAAAATGCTGGTGGAACTCAGGGACCAATGGCGCGGCACGCTGCTGATGGTCGGGCAGCCTGCGGAGGAAGCGGTCTCGGGCGCGCAGGCGATGCTCGACGACGGGCTTTACACGCGCTTCCCGCGCCCGGATTATGCCTTAGCGCTGCACGACACCGGGGCGCTCGAGGCCGGCAAGGTCGGGTACACCCCGGGCTACGCGCTGGCGAGCTCGACCTCCGTGGATGTCATCATGCGCGGGATCGGCGGGCACGGGTCAGCTCCGCAAGCGGCCAAGGACCCCGTGGTCGCGGCAGCCCAATTTGTTCTGGCCTTGCAGACTATCGTCAGCCGCGAGGATTCCCCCTTCGATCCTGCCGTGGTCACGGTCGGTTCGATTCACGGGGGCACCCGCTACAACATCATTCCCGATGAAGTGCATTTGCAGCTCACCCTGCGGACCTACAAGGAAGAAGTGCGCCAGCGCATCCTGCGCTCGCTTGACCGCATGGCCAAAGGCATCGCGGCCACCGATGGCATTCCGGAATCGCGCGCGCCCAGCGTGAAAGCCAGCGATACGGAATACACTCCTGCGACCTATAACGATCCGGTCTTGACGGAACGCTTGGCGCGGGTCTTTGAAAAGGTACTGGGCCGCGAGAACGCGGTCGAGATGCCACCCGTCATGGCCAGCGAGGATTTCTGCCGCTTTGGCCTCGAGAACCGCCAAATCCCCATCTGTCAGTTTTCGCTGGGCGCCGTCGATCCCGGCAAGCTCGAGGAGAGCCGGCGGACCGGAACCCCTCTGCCGGGTCTGCATTCCAGTTTGTGGGCTCCCGTGCCGGAACCGGCGATTCGGACGGGCGTGAAGGCCATGACCAGCGCCGTCCTGGACTTGATGGCGAAGTAGGGGGCTGAAGAGCTGTATGGGTCCGGGGAATAGTGGAATAGAAGGGTAGCGCGGACCTGTTCTGTAGGTCCGCGGCTTTTCCTTGCCCATAGGTGACGAGCCGCGGACCTACAGAATAGGTCCGCGCTACACCTGCTCCTTCCCCCTACTTGCTGGCCGCGGCTGCATCCACCGGTGCTATCTTGAACGCGAAGGCATAATCGCCGGGCTTCTGCGCGGGAAGTTGCACGGTCAATCCCTCGCGAGTGCGGGTCCAGCGAAGTTCCGCCGGCGATCCCAGCAGGCTGACGCTGCGAATCTCTTGCCGCGTGTGCGGCGAATCCGTTCCCAGCGATTTAACTGTGAGCTTGCCGTTTTCCGGCCACGCCAGCGCGATAGCGTAGAGCGTGCCGCCCTTGGCGGTAAAACGGATGTCCTGCGCCGTATACGGTTTGGTCGCGGCGTCAGCAAATTGGCCGGTGTTCGCCTGGGTTGGCCCTTCTCCGTAAATCTTCCACGGCCGCGTCCCGTAAATCGCTTCGCCGTTCACATCCAGCCAGCGGCCCATCGCCAGCAGAATTTTCTGCGCTTCCGCCGGGATGGTGCCATCCGCTTTCGGCCCCACGTTCAACAGCAGGCAGCCATTCTTGCTGACGATATCGACCAACTCTCCGATAAGCGAAGCCGGGGCGCGAAACTCGTCGCCCTCGATGTACCCCCACGACTTGACGCTGATGGAGGTGTCGGTCTGCCAGAACAGGGGACGGATCCCTTCCAGTTGCCCGCGCTCAATGTCGAGCACCGCCGCGTGCTCGGGAAACGTTTTGAGCTTGTAGTTGATGGCCACACCGCGTTTCCATTCCGCGCCCCGGTTGTAGTAGTAGGCGGCCAGCCGCTGGAGGTAGGGCTGGAAGACCGGTTGTTCGATCCACCAGTCGAACCAGAGGACTTCCGGCTGGTACTTCTCGACGATCTCGGAGGTTCGCGCCAGCCAATTATCCAGATGGGCCTTATCCGGCTGGGTCTTATCCGACTGTGCCGGACCGTAGAAATCGGCATAGCGCGGGTCGCGGACGTCGGAATCAAAGGTCTTGCCTCCATTCATGAACCACCAGTGCTCGGCGCGATGCGAAGAGGCCCCGAAATGCAATCCCTGCTTGCGCACGGCGCGCTCGAGTTCGCCCACCACGTCGCGCTTGGGTCCCATCTTCACAGCCGTCCAATCGCTGAAGCTGAGGTCGTACATGGCAAAACCGTCATGGTGCTCGGCCACGGGCATGACGTAGCGGGCGCCCGCCCGGCGGAACAGCTCCGCCCACTCGTCCGCGTTGAATTTCTCGGCGCGGAAGAGCGGGATGAAATCCTTGTAGCCGAACTTCGCGGGGGGGCCATAGGTTTCCAGATGATGTTTGTAGACAGGATTATCCAGCAGGTACATGTCGCGGGGGTACCACTCATTGTCGAAAGCGGGTACGGAGTACACCCCCCAGTGCAGGAAGATTCCGAACTTGGTGTCCTGGTACCACTCCGGCGCCTGGTATTTCTCAAGCGACTCCCAGTTGGGCTGGAAGGGGCCCTCGACGGCAATCTTATCGACCCGTTCGACATCCGCCGCGATGCGCCGATCCTGGGTGCACGCTGGAATGCTCAGCAGCACGGCGCACAGGCCCGCCAACACCGCCGCCTTGGTCGTTGCCGCCGTGAAAAACCCGGACAGAATTGTGCCGAGGCCGAATAAGATGACGAGTAGGAAGAGAAGAGTCGCGAATGCTTCCATGGATGTCCTCCTCTGCGGGCGAAATGGGGTGTAGCTGCTGACTGCGAAACCGGATGCGAGGTGCAGTGTAGCACCTTGCACGGTTGGGTCACAACCCGCGTGGGGTTTGGGTGTATTTTCGATATCAAGAGCGACCACCCCGCCCTTCGGGCACCCCTCCTGAACCAGGAGGGGAGTCTTGCCTGGCCAGGAAAGGGAGTCCCCTCCTAAGCTTAGGAGGGGCGGCGCCGCAGGCGGCGGGGTGGTCTGGAATCTTGATTATTGCTTCGCGAAGACGCGCGATTCTGAATTGCACCACTACCGGGGCTTGGGTGGCGTGGGGTTTGGGACTCCAGCCACAAGGCAGGCAGGACCTCATGGGCGGCGCGTCCCCGTACCTGCCCAGCAAGCTCTCCCTTTCGCCGCGCCTCAGCGCGCGCCGCGAAGCTGCAAGGCATACACGTAGCCGTCGGTGCTGCCCACGTAGAGGACGCCATCCACAATCGAGGGCGACGAGACAATTGCCCCGAGCGCGAAGAGTTTGTGCACGGCCAGGACCATGTCTTCCCAGAAGTCGGAGGCGAAGATTTTGGCATAGTCCGGCTTGCCGTCCGGAAGCAAGAACGCGGGCAGGTTTGCCTTGCTGCTGTCCGTCTGGAATTCCCAGCGTGGCTTGCCGGCCTTGAGGTCGATGGCGAGCAACTTGCCATCAAAGACGCCGAAGTAGGCCATGTCACCGGCGACGGCGGGCGAGGAGAAGACGAACAACCCGGTGGGAAACGTGAAGCGCTCCTTACCCGTCGCGGCATCGACGGCGTGAAAGAGCGCGCTGTCGGAGGTGGCGAAGTAGGTGACCCCGTTGCGAACTGCCGGAGACACAATCACCCACGAACCCTGGGTGGGAAGATTCCACTTCTGCTGCCCGGTCTGGGCGTCCACGGCATATAGGTGCGAGTCGCGGCAGCCGAAGTAAACCGTGCCATCGGCGACGGCCGGGGAGGACTGAATGCCGACCTGATTGAAGATCTGCGGGTCCTCACCCGTCTTGAACTTCCATTTCTCCTGGCCGGTTTCCGCGTCGAGGGCGTAGAGGTAGCTGTCCCAACTACCGATATAGACAATCCCCGCGGCAATGGCCGGGGAGGCATGCACCACCCCGTGCGTGTGAAATTTCCACTTCAGCCGCCCCGTCTTGGCCTCGAGTGCGTAAACGTTGCCGTCGCCGCAGCCGAAGTACACCCCGCCGTTCCAGAGCGCCGGCGAGGAGAGATAGAAATCCCAGGAGTCGGGAATCGTCTGCTGGTGCGGGGTGACGCCGTGCAGGCCCTTGGCCTCGAAGCGGCGTTCGCCTGCGGTTTCGAACTTCCAGAGCTGCTTGCCGGTTTGCGGGTCGAGCGCGTAGAAGCTGCCGTCGCCGCTCAGAAAGTAAACAGCCTCGGACGAGACCGCGGGGCTGGAATTGATTGCCCCGGCTTTGGTTTCGAAATGCCATTTCTCGGTTCCCGTGGCGGCGTCGAGCGCGTAAAGGTTGCGGTCGTCGCTGCCCACGTACACGACGCCCGCGTAGACGGCCGGCGAGGAAAACACGTGGCCGCGGGTTTTGAACTTCCATTGCACTCCTGCGAAATCGGTAAGGCCTGAGCCGGGATAGACACCCGTGCGCTCCGGCCCGCCGCGGAACATGGCGGGCTGGGAGTCGGGCCGCGCCTGCACTCCAAGACTGAGGATAATCAGAAAGCCTGGAACAAACATCTTCATGGCACGAAGCATGTTGAATCCTTTAGCAGGTTGCTGAAAAACTCGTCGAAGTGTCATCCTGAGGAGCCGCAGGCGGTCCTGAGTGAAACGAAGGAAGGATCTCTGTATTTGCTTGATTCCATAAATACCGGGATTCTTCGCGCAGTTTACCCTGAGCGAAATACCGAGATCCTTCGCTTCGCTCAGGATGACAGCGAAGGGCCCAGAATGACACGGCCCAGGGTTTTTTCATCAACCTCATAGGAAAGTGAGATGCGCTTTCATCAGGAGTTACGGCCGATACTTGCACGAAGTTCCAGGAAGATCAAGCAGCACTGCCTTATATGCCTGGCGACCAAGGTGGATTCCCGCTGGCGCGGGAATGACGGCACAGGCGGAAAGCTGCGGCCCCTTGCGTCGTCACCCCCGCGCCGGCGGGGGTCCATGAGGCCGGGACTCGGGGTTCGGGACTCGGGACTCGTCACCCCCGCGCCGGCGGGGGTCCATGTGGCTACCGCTTATACTGAAGACCTCTACCCCTCGACCGGCGCGGGGGCCGCGCCACCCCACATTTCCGAAATGACCATGCCCGCCAGGATGAGGACAGAACCGAGCAGCACTTTTCCTCCCAAATGCTCCCCGGTCACTAATCGGGAAGTCAGCGCGGCAAAGACCGGCTCGAGGGCGAAAATCAGTGCGGTATGGGCCGGGGGCGTATATTGCTGGGCCCAGACTTGGATCCCGAAAGCAACGCCCGTGGCGAGGACCGCGGTCACGACCACGGCGAAAATGAGATGGCGGGTCCAGTGCAGCACCCAGGTGGGACCGACGGGGAGGGCCACGGTCGAGAGGATGCCCACCACCAGGACTTGAGCGGGGGCGAGATGCAGGAATGAAATGCGGCGGGTGTAGAAGCCGACCAGCACGATGTGAACCGCAAAGGAAAGGGCGCAGAATAAGGTGAGAACGTCACCACGATTGACGGTCCCCCACCCGGAGGGAAGCACCAGGAAGTAGAGTCCCGCGAGACCGAGCCCCGCTCCGCCCAGGTTCGCGGCGCGCATCCGGTAGCCGTGCATAAGCGCAATGAAGGGAACCAGGATGACGCTGAAGCCGGTGATAAAGGCGCTCTTCGAGGGTGTGGTGGAAATGAGGCCCCAGGTTTGGAAGGCGTAGCCGGCGAAGAGAAGGATTCCCAGCAGCAGGCTGGGCAGGAGCGCCTGGCGATCGATGCGGCCACGCCCCATGACCAGCCACATCAGCAGCCCCGCCAGGGTGAAACGGACCGCGAGAAAAGGGAAGGGGGAGGCATCAGCAAGCGCACCCTTGACGATTACAAAGGTCGCGCCCCAGATGAAGCTGCTGACCACCAGGAGAATTTCCGCTTTGGTGCGCTGGTTCAAGACAAGCTGCTCCTTGCCCATGGGACACGTTGCGGTGCAGGATGGATTCTGCAGGCGGCGAACGGGGAGGAACCCGAGTCGGGGCGCGGCTCAGGGGGCGGGCTGGCCGCAAAGTTCCATGATTTCGTCATCGGTCAACAGGCGGTCCGCGTGCTTGGCGTGGGTGAAGATTTTCTCCACTAGTTCGGGGCGGGCGGGAATTCCCCGCCTTTCCAGCCAATGAATCACGTTGGACTTGCCGCTTAAGGGACCGATCTCAATCTTCTGTTCCAATCCAAACCAATGGGAAGGCACGCCGGAATAGACCCGGTTAGCCAGTTCCACATCCTGCTTCTTGAAGGCCTTGATGACCGCGGCCGCGTGGACGCCCGTGGCGGTACGAAACGCATCCGACCCCAGCACCGGGTAGTTGGGCGGAATGGGCACACCGACCGCTTCCGAGACCACCTCGCAGTATTCCTTCAGCCTGGTCAGGTCGCGGTCGATCGCGCCCAGCAGTTTCAAATTGACCAGCAGTTGGTCCAGGGGGGTGTTACCCACGCGTTCACCGATGCCCAGCGCGGCGCCATGCACCTGGTCGGCGCCGGCGGCCAGCGCCGCGAGCGCATTGGCGACGCCCAGGCCGCGGTCGGAATGGCCGTGCCAGTCAATGCGAACGGCGGCGCCCGAGGGCTTCACAACTTCTTCGCGCACAAAGCGGATGAGCGCCTGCGTCCCGCGCGGGGTGGCGTGGCCGACGGTGTCGCAGACGACGATGGCGCGCGCGCCGCAGGCGATGGCCGTCGAGTAAAGTTTCTTGATGACCTCGGGGCGCGCGCGCGTCGTGTCTTCGGTGACGTACATGGAAGGCAGGCCAAGACTCACCACGTATTTGACGGCCTGCTCGGTCGAGTGCAGCAGGAAATCCAGCGTCCAGTCCTCGGCGTACTGGCGGATAGGGCTCGAGCCGAGAAACGTGGCGACTTCGATTTCGACACCGCTGGCTTCGACCACGTCGGCAATAGGGCGGATGTCAGAGGTGACCGTGCGCGCCGCGCAGTTGGGGCGGATGCGCAGCCGGGAGCTCGAGATTTCACGGGCCAGCCGCAGGACGTGTTCCTTGGCCCGCGGCCCCGCCCCGGGCAGGCCCAGGTTGACGGAATCAATCCCCAGCGCTTCCATCAAGTGGAGGATGCGAATTTTCTTTTCGATGGGAGGATCCAGCACGGAAGGCGATTGCAGGCCGTCGCGCAGGGTCTCATCGTCAAGCCTGGGCACGACAGTGGACGTCCACTCCGGGCCGTCCACCCGATTCCAGTCGTAGATGAGATCGCTCGTGGAATTCATCTGGGGCTGCGGAATTCCCCGGCCGATGGGGCCGCGGGTCGACAGGCGCGCCGAGCTACTTGGGGTTCTTGCCCTGAAAATCGCCCCAGAGGGTTACTGGACGAAGTTGAAACTTCTGGCCCGCGGTGGAGCGATCGGTTGAAACCGGGCGATAGAGGGTATGGCAGCGTTCGCAGCGATAGACCTCGGCGTCCTTGCCGAACTCCTCGACCGCTCGGGCTTCTTCCTCGCTGACGGTGAGTTGCAGCGGGTGGTAGTAATACCAGCGCTTGAGGTGCCCCAAGCACAATTCGCCCTTGGCGTCTTTCTCGTCACACGCCCGCTGGCCGGGTTTCTTTTCTTTGATTTTCAAGGCTGTAGTGCTCACCGCAAAATTCTCCCGTGAAACACTGGATTCTTGACTTGCCCCTCGCGGCCGAAAGCCCGCCCCTCTTAGAGGCGGCCAAGGACTCGATGCCAAGATATTCTACTCGAAGCCCCTCCAGAATTCCAAGTTGCGCGTGGGTGAGGGCCCTGGCACCCGAGTCAGGCATAGTCCACCTTCAGCAGACAGAGGCCTTGGGCGGGCGCCGTGGGGCCGGCTTGCGTACGGTCGCGCGCGGCGAGGATGCGCAGCACGTCAGGCGGCGCGAGTTTTCCCCTGCCGACCTCCAGCAGTGTGCCCACGATGTTGCGAACCATGTGGTGGAGAAAACCGTTGGCCGTCACCTCGTACACCAGCAGGAGACTCCGGGGCCGCCAGAGAAGCCGCGACTGAAAGATGACCCGCACCATGGATTTCGTGTCTTCGTCGTTTTGGCCATCTCTCGCGGCGAAAGAAGTGAAATCATGTTCACCTTCGAGGAGTCGCGCCGCCTGCGCCATCCGCCCCCCATCCAGCGGGTAGGGATGGTGGTAAACAAACCGCCCCACGAACGGCGAGCATACCGGCGTCTGCAAAATCCGGTACCGGTAAGTCTTCGATCGCACCGCATAGCGTGCGTGAAAGGCCGGGACCGCCTCTTCGGCCGCTTTGACACGCACCGAGGGCGGAAGCAAGTCATTGAGCGCCGTGACGAGGTTCGGGCAGGGAATTGAGGAAGCGGTGTGGAAATTGACCACCTGATGCAGGGCATGCACGCCGGCGTCGGTTCGCCCCGAGCCGCACACCGGCGCGGAGGCGCCCGTAAGCCTTTGGATGGCATCCTCCAGGCAGCCCTGGACGGTGGGAGCGGCGGACTGGCGTTGCCAGCCGTGAAAGTCCGTTCCGTCATAGGCAAGAGCGAGTCGAATGTTGCGCATGGGGTTGACAACTACTCAAAAAGGCACAACCGGTTGTTTAAGGTATAACGTAGGGCAGCAGAAAGGCAATGGGAAGTCGCCGTCGGGTGTTCGCTCTCGAAGCGCGGAATCCCAAAAGCGGACACTGGAACGCCACCACGGCGGGTGGAGCAAGCGTAACTCATTGTGAGAATTGGAGAAACTTGGCCACTAACGAGGCACGCAAAGTGCTTGCAAAGGGAGTGGGAGTGGAATTGGGCGGCACCTGAGGAGCACTTCAGAGTCGACTGTGGCCAACAAGACGCTCTGGAGGTTGTCTGCCCAGCAGGTGGGTGGTAAACTTCCCTACCGCGCTCTGAGTGCGCCGTTCACTCGGCCCGGGTATTCCCTGGGCACCGGACCACGGGAAGACGAACCTGACCGGCGCCTGCGGATGCCAAGTCAGCGCGAGGATAGTTGGCATTTCAAGGAGCCTCTGCGCATGCCGCCCTCGAAAACGGCAGCGCGCGCACGACTGGCAACTGTAAATATGGGCTCCGGGCGGCTGACGTTTCATGAAACTTTGCGTCCAAGTATTACGTAATGCATGATAATGCAGGCGTTTAGGGAAATACTCTGTCGTAGGGGGAAGGACACTCAATGAATCCTTACCGTCAACGCTTCATTGCCTTACTGTTCGTGGCAAGCACCTTTGCGCTCGGGTCGTGCCTTTATGGGCAGGGCGATAAACCTGCGGCAGGCACTACTCCAACCCAGACCTTCGCTCCGACTTTCTCTAGCACGCGATGGTTTCCGTCGGTTTGGGAGCCCTATTTCAGCCCCATGGTGCCTGAGCCCAAGATGACCAACTCCGAACGCTTGCACGCGTTGATCAGCGACGGCAAGCTGCACCTATCGATTCAGGATACCATTGCCTTGGCGCTCGAGAACAACCTGGACATCGCCGTGTACCGGTACAATTTGAGTTTCGCGCAGACGGACGTCCTGCGCACCCAGGGCGGCGGCGCCGCGCGCGGATTCTCAGGATCATTCAGTTCACAAGCGCTGTTTGCCGGCGCCATCGGCGGCGGGGTCAGCTCCGGTGGCAGCGGAGGCGGAGGCAATGCGGGTGGCGTGTCCGGGGGTGCGAGCGCTAAGCAACTGGGTGGTGGCAACTTTGATCCCTCCGTCTCCTTCTCAATGGGATGGGACCGAAACACCGTACCCTTGGGCACCACGGTCGTGACTGGGGTTCCCTTCGTCACTTCCCAGGGCACCAATTACAGCACAGCTATTAGCCAGAGCTTTCAGACAGGAACGAGCTACGCGTTCGCAATAGGCGGCTCAAGGGGGACCACAACCTCGCTCACTCCAGTCTTTAATCCGGAAGTCACAGCGTACTTGGGTGTGGGTTTTACCCAACCTCTGCTGAATGGCTTTGGCCGCCGGGCAAACTCGATCAATATTCGCATCGCCAAGAACGATCTCAAGCTTGCTGACTCCACCTTTCGCCAACAGGTGATCACCACCATGGCTCAGGTCCTGAATTACTACTGGGATTATCTTTCTTTTAAGGAGAACGTGGGGGTAGCCGAGCAGGCGCTTGCCTATTCGCAAAAGCTGCTGTCCGACAACAAGCGACAGGTCGAAATCGGCACCCTCGCCCCGATCGAGGTGGTGCGGGCGGAATCCGAAGTCGCGTCCGATCAACAGAAGCTGATTGTCGCCCAGACCAGCCTGCAGCAGCAGGCGGAGTTGATCAAGACGGCGCTGGCGAAGAAAGTCGACGGCGAGTTGATGAGCGCGCAGATCGAGACGATGGACAAGCTCCCCGAACCGCAGCCCGACGATATACCGCCCCTGGAGGAAGCGCTCAAGTTGGCTTTTGCCAACCGGCCTGAGATCGAACAGCAAGAATTGAAGTTTCGCGACCAGGACACTACAATTGCGGCCCGGCGGAATTCACTCTTGCCCTCCTTGAACGTTTTTGCTAGCTACATCGCCTACGGCCTGGCTGGCAATCAGGTGCTCTGCCCGGCAGGGGACAGCGCTTACGGGGGCAGGTGCGCAGTGCCGAACGACGGGTTTGTCGCCCCGCTGGGGATGGGGGTCGGGGGAGTCTCCAATGCTCTGGGCCAAACTTGGCGGGGGCAGTACCCGGATTATTCGTTTGGTGTCAATCTCTCTATCCCGATTCGTAACCGGCAGGCGCAGGCCGACATGGCGCGCGCACTCCTGGAACGCCGCCAGCTTGAAACCCAGTTGCAGCAGTACAAAAACAACATAGCTCAGCAGGTGCGCAGTGCCGAAATCGCTGTCATTCAAGCCAGAGCCCAGAATGAGGCCGCCCGGAGGGCCGTGATTCTGGCCCAGCAAACCCTCGACGCCGAGCAGAAGAAATTCCAGTTGGGCGAATCCACCGTCTTCCTGGTCATCCAGGCGCAGCGCGATTTGGCCACCGCAGAAGGTAACCAAGTCCTGGCCCATTCCACCTACGCCAAAGCCCTCACAGGTTTCCAGCAACAAACGGCAACCATCCTCAAGAAGTACGGCATAGAAATGAGCGACGCGGTCTCCGGCCACGTCGAGCGCACGCCCAACATTCCCGGCTCGGCGGAAACCCCCATTCCTGAGAAACCCGCCGCGTCGCCGCAGGGATAAGAACAACGTCGTAGGGCCGAACGGCGTTCGGCCCGCCGCGGCGAGCGCCACGACGTCCGCCTGGGGGCGAGCGGTGCTCGCCCCTGCCCCACGCCAACCAATTCCGTCTCTCGCAGTTTGACTTCGAAACCGGCCCTGCACTAACATGCCACTGGGGCCAAGAATCGAAGTGAGCAAAGCAAACAAAGAGGGTGCCGAGGTCGCGAACGGGCTCTCCCCGCGCCAGCCGTCGAGCGGTGAACAGGATTGGGGGGATGAGACTCTGAAGCCTGCGCTGCGAACGTCTCCGGAACGCCAGGCAGAGTTCACCACTCTTTCCGGTGTGCCGATCGAGCGGCTTTACACCCCTGCCGATCTCGCCAACTTCGAATACTCCCACGCCCTCGGTGACCCCGGCGAGTACCCGTACACGCGCGGGATTCACCCCACCATGTACCGCGGCAAGATTTGGACGATGCGCCAGTTCTCGGGATTCGGGAGCCCGGAGGACACCAACCGGCGCCTCCATTATCTGCTGAAGCAAGGCCAGACCGGACTTTCCATCGCCTTTGACTTGCCGACCCTCATGGGCTATGACAGCGACCACCCGCTGGCGGAGGGAGAAGTGGGGAAGTGCGGCGTGGCAGTCTCCTCGCTGGCCGACATGGAAACCTTGCTTGCGGGTTTGCCTCTCGAGCAGGTGACCACCTCCATGACCATCAATTCCCCTGCCGCCATCATTTGGGCGATGTACCTGGTGGTAGCGGAGAAAAGTGGAGCGGACTGGAAAAAGATCTCCGGCACGACGCAGAACGATATCCTGAAGGAATACATCGCGCAAAAGGAGTACATTTTCCCTCCCGCCCCTTCCATGCGCTTGGTGGTTGACACCATCACCTTCGGGGCGCGCGAGGTGCCGCGCTGGAATGCCATTTCCATTAGCGGCTACCACATTCGCGAAGCGGGTTCGACGGCCGTGCAGGAGCTGGCCTTTACCCTGCGCGACGGAATCGAATACGTGGAGTGGATCCGGCGCGCGGGCCTGGACGTGGACGAATTCGCACCGCGCCTGAGTTTCTTCTTCAACGCCCATAGCGATCTGTTCGAAGAAATTGCGAAGTATCGGGCGGCGCGCAAAATCTGGGCGCACGTCATGCGCGAGCGGTTTGGCGCCCGGAATCCCCGCTCCTGGCTGTGCCGCTTTCATACGCAGACGGCGGGTTGCTCCCTGACGGCACAGCAGCCTTACAATAACGTGGTGCGGACGACCCTGCAGGCGCTCGCGGCGGTCCTGGGCGGAACCCAATCGCTTCATACGAACTCCCTGGACGAAGCCTGGGCGCTGCCGACCGAAGAGGCCGTCACGATTGCCCTGCGGACCCAGCAGGTTCTGGCACACGAGAGTGGTGTGGCCAACACCGTGGACCCCTGTGGCGGCTCCTACTTCGTCGAAAAGCTGACGCTCGAAACCGAGCGCGCCTGTTATGATTATTTCCAGAAGATCGATTCCATGGGCGGCATGGTGCCGGCGCTCGAACGCGGCTATCCGCAAAAGGAAATCCACGATGCCGCGTATGCTTACCAGCTAGCCATTGAACGTAAGGAGAAGATCATCGTCGGGGTCAACGATTACATCACAGAAGAAGCGCGCCCGATTGAGCTCCTGGTGATTGATGAAAGCGTGTCGCGGCAGCAACGGGAAAAGCTGGTACAACTGCGCCGCAGGCGTGATAATGCTCGGGTTCAGGCGGCCCTGAAGTCTCTGGAGAGCGCCGCCGGGACGGACACGAACCTGATGCCGGATATCCTGGAATGCGTGCGCGCTTATGCTACGCTGGGAGAAATGTGCGACGTGCTGCGTGGCGTATTTGGCACGTACGAGGAGCCGGCGTTTCGATGAACTGCAATTCTAAATTCTGAATTATGAAATGAGAACAGCAGTTGATGGTTGCTGGTTAACAGGGTGCGCGGAGGCAGACCTAACCCTTAATATTTCATCATTCAGATTACATAATCGCTTATGGCCGAACCACGAATTCGCGTGTTAATTGCCAAGCCCGGCCTGGATGGGCACGACCGCGGGGCCAAGATCGTGGCGCGCGCCCTGCGTGACGCTGGCATGGAAGTCATTTACACGGGCCTGCGCCAGACGCCGGAGCAGATCTCAAGTGCCGCGCTACAGGAAGATGTGGACGCCATCGGCATTTCGATTCTTTCCGGGGCTCACAACACGATAGTTCCCCGCATCTGTGAATTACTGCGCGCGCAGGGCATGGAAGACGTTCTGTTGGTTGTGGGGGGCATCATCCCGGATGAAGATATTCCGGGACTGAAACAGGCCGGGGTCGCGGAGGTCTTTCAGCCAGGCGTCTCAACCCAGGCCATTGTGGAATTCATCCGGAAGAATGTGAAGGGCATGGCCGTCGGATGACGGATGTCGAGCTTAAACGGCAAGCGGCCTGAATGCAGTTCGCTTCTACAAAGGCAGCGGAGGAAAGCTTCCCTGCTGTCATCCTGAGCGAAGCGAAGGACCTCAGCAGTTTGCCTGGGTGAGTGAAAAGGACAAACTGCGGGGGTTCTTCGCTCGCTGCGCTCGCTCAGAATGACAACGTATGCGCGCTCGCTCAGGATGACAGCATCGGAAGAGTTTTTCCGCAGCCTGAATAGCTGCCGGTACGTCACATGGAACTCTCCAGCCACGGGTCCATTGCGGTGTTGGCATTTCCGCCCACGGGGGGATATCCGCGCTTGACGCGGGCTGCTCTACTGGATTTGGACGAACTTCTCGAAGAGGTCAGGTGCGCAGGACTGTTTACCGGGGTGGTGATTTCCTCCAACCCAAAATCCTTCGCCAGTGGCGCTGATATCGATGAGGTCGCGGCGGTGGCAGGGGTTGGCGCGAGGCAATTCGCTGAACTCGGGCAGAGCACCTGCCGTCGAATTGCGAGTTTTCCTTTCCCCGTGGTCGCTGCCATTCGCGGCTATTGTCTGGGAGGGGCGCTGGACCTGGCGATTGCCTGTCATGGCCGCGTGGCCACCTATGACGCGTCGTTTGGGCATCCCGGGGTCGCCGTGGGCCTGATGACTGGCTGGGGAGGCACGCAACGGCTGCCGCGCTTGCTGGGTAAGTCCGCCGCACTGCAGATGCTGCTCACGGCGGATCGCATTCCCGCCACGCAGGCCTTGACCATGGGACTGGTGGATGAACTTGTCTCCTCGCGGGATTTGGTCAGTGCCGCAGCCAAGCGGGCCCAGGCGCTGAGGGTTGCCCCCGCGGCACGAACGAACCTGGGCGCTGATGCGTTAGAATAGGCAGGGCCATACAGAGGAACATTGATTCGTCGGGTAGAATCCTGATATGAAGCTGACACTGTCATCCTGAGTCCCGGTTCTTTCGGGACGAAGGATCTGCATTTGTCTTGGTTACTGAAAACCCATGCAGATCCTTCGCTGCTGCTCAGGATGACAGTTTAGGTGATGGGTTCTCCTCATCCACCAGGAAGAATGCTCGAAAGCGAAAATTACTCGGCCAAGCTCTCCAAGCGCGCGGCGCGTCGCATCATTCAACGCGCCTTTGTGCTGATGGGGCGAGAAAGAAGCCTGCGGCAGCACATCCGCGAGACCGAGCTCACCACCCTCTGGGTTCTGGAAGACTGGGATCTCGCGTGGACCGTGGTTCTCCATCGCGGTAGGTTTGAAGTTGAGCGGCGTCCGGCCCGGCATCCGGACGTGACTTTGACCTGGCCCACGGCCGAGGAGTTCTTCGAGCAAGCCGAGCAGTCGGGCGCGGGCGCCCCGCCGGTCAATCTCCTTCCTGCCGAGGGGCACCGGCGATTCTTCGAGCCGCTGCTGCGCGGGTTCTACAAGGCCCTGCGCCACGTCCTTGGCAACCCCGTGGATGACGTGGGCGAGAGTCTGTTGTGATTCTGCGGGCAGGGTTTGCGGAATCGCAGTTTTGCTATAGACTGCGATGGCGCGAATAATCTTACTTCCCGGAAGATGGCTCATTGTGAAAACAAATCCTGAACTCACCTGGACAGATACCACCCTGCGGGTCCGGTACGCTGAGACGGACCAGATGGGAGTGGTTTACTACGCAAATTTCCTGGTTTGGTTTGAAATCGGACGCACGGACTTCTGCCGCCAGCACGGTTTTGCCTACCGCGACATGGAGGAGCAGGACGGCCTGTATATTATGGTGGCGGAGTCACGCTGCCGCTACAAAGCCCCGGCACGCTACGACGATGACATCCTGGTGCGCACCTGCCTGAAGGAAGTCCGCCGCCGCGTCCTGGTTTTCGACTACGAAGTCTACCGCCAAGCTTCGGACGAACTTCTGGCGGAGGGCGAGACGGTGCACGTGATTACGGACCGCGACGGGCATCCCCGCGCCCTGCCCGAAAAGTATCGCGATCTGTTTGCTGCCGGCCCCAAGCACCCAGGGCTCGGGACCAGGGGCTAGGCACTTGGAGCTATTGGTTCGTGGTTCAGGCGAAATACCGACTTCTTCTCCAATCTGCCGGTCTCAATCGAAGCCGACAGTTTTGGACCCGAGTCCCGAGTCCCGATTGAGGATCCCATGCCCCGCACCATACTTCTCAACGGCCGGCGGCTGACGCGGACTGATTTCTACGCGGTGGTGCTTGAGAATCACCGCGTCGGGTTGTCGCGCCGGGCGCGCCTCGGCATGCAGAGGTCTCGCGCCTTGGTTGAGAAGCTGATCGCCGAAAAGCAGGTTGTTTACGGGGTAACGACGGGCGTCGGTAGCCTTTCCACGGAGCGCATCGATCCGGCCCAAGCTCGCGAACTGCAACTGAACGTGGTTCGCAGCCACTCCTGCGGCGTGGGTGAGCCGCTGGGCGTTGCCGTGACGCGCGGCCTGCTGCTGCTGCGCGCCAACACGTTGGCGCTCGGTCTTTCAGGGGTGCGGCCGCGCCTCGCCGACATGCTTTGCGCATTCCTGAATCATGGCATTCACCCCGCTGTTCCCCGGCGTGGTTCCGTGGGCGCGAGTGGCGACCTGGCGCCCCTCGCCCACGTGGGGTTGGCGCTGGTCGGCGAAGGGGAGGTTTTCTATCAAGGCAGGCGCCGGCGCGCGGCAACGTTGATGAAGTCGCTCGGCCTGAAGCCGCTGGTCCTGGAGGCGAAAGAGGGGCTCTCGCTCGTGAACGGTACGCAGGCCATGCTTTCAGTGGGGCTGCTCGCCCTGCGTGATGCCGAGATTCTGGCTGATACCGCTGACGTGGCCGGAGCGCTTTCCCTGGACGCCCTGCGCGGCTCCCGGCGTGCTTTCGACCCGAGATTACACGCGGCCCGGCCCCATCCCGGGCAAATGATCTCCGCGCGCAACCTGGCTCGGCTTAATCGCGGGAGCGCGATCAATCAATCCCATCAAGGCTGCTCGCGCGTCCAGGACGCTTACAGCCTGCGCTGCATGCCGCAGGTTCATGGCGCGGTGCGCGACGCGCTGGATTACGCGCGTCGCGTTTTCGAGACGGAAATGAACAGCGCTACGGACAATCCCCTGGTCTTCGCGCGCGAAGGCGACGTGATCTCCGGCGGAAATTTCCACGGGCAGCCTCTGGCGACGGCGCTTGACCTCATGGCGATCGCTCTAACCCAACTCGGGGCCATGGCGGAGCGGCGCGTCGATCGCCTGGTGAATCCACTTACCTCGGAACTTCCGGCCTTCCTCAGCAAGTCGCCGGGGTTGGAATCGGGTCTCATGCTGGCGCAGGTAACGGCCGCCGCGCTGGCCTCGGAAAACAAGGTGCTGGCCCATCCGGCCTCCGTGGATTCCATTCCCACCTCCGGGAATAAGGAAGACTTCGTCAGCATGGGCATGGGCGCCGCGCTGAAGTTACAGTCCGTGGTCGCCCACGTCCAAACCATTCTCGCCATCGAACTTCTCTGCGCCTGCCAGGCTCTGGACTTGCTCTCACCCCTCAAGTCTGGCAAGCTGGCCGAGCGAGCCAGGGTGCTGGTCCGCCAGGTTTCGCCGGGCGTTCGAAAAGACCGGCCGCTCGACGCCGACATTGCTCGCGTGACGAGTCTCGTATCCGGGGGCGCGCTGGCGGACCTCGTCGCACCCGGAAGCTATCTCTGACCAGCCATGCCCGCCCTTTCCGCCACGATCATCACGCGCAACGAGGCCGCCAACCTTGCCCGCGCCATTCGTTCGCTCTCCGGCGCGGATGAGATCCTCGTGGTTGACTCGGACTCCACCGACGGCACGCGCGAAATCGCCGCCGGGCTGGGGGCGCGGGTAATCAGCCATCCCTGGGAGGGATTTGCCGCCCAGAAAAACTTCGCCAGCGCCCAAGCCCGGCACGATTGGATCCTGAGCCTCGACGCCGACGAGGAATTGGACCCGCAAGCCCAGGCCGCCGTCCTCGCCTGGAAGCAATCTGAGCCCGCGGCCGCGGGCTATCGGTTCGCCCGGCGGGCGCAATATCTCGGCCGGTGGATTCTCCACTCGGGTTGGTATCCGGACTACAAACTCCGCCTCTTCGACCGGCGCCGGGGTAGTTGGCAGGGGGCCTACGTTCACGAGTCGGCCGTGGTTGATGGTCCCGTGGCAACCCTGGCGGGTGAAATCCTGCACTACACCTGCGCTTCGCTCGCTGAACATCGCCAGCGGATTGAGTTCTATACCGACCTGGCCGCGGAGGAGATGTATGAGCGCGGCGAGCGCGTGAGCCTTTTGCGGCGCACCCTGGGCCCTCTGTGGATATTCTTCAATTCCTACATTCTTCGCCTCGGGGTGCTGGATGGCGTTTGCGGCTTTCTGATTGCCCGGATGGCCGCGCGCTACGTGCACAGAAAGTACGCGAAGCTTGCGGACCTGCAGCGGAAAGTGTATTCCTCCCGATGAAGGCCCTACCCCGGCTCAGGATCGCACACGTCGACACCGGCATGAGCCTGCGCGGCGGCCAGCGGCAACTTCTGCTCCTGGCGCGAGGCCTGCGTGCCCGCGGGCACGACCAGCTCCTGGTGTGTCAGGAAGGCAGCGGGCTGGAAGACAGGGCGCGCCAGGAAGGCTTCCGCGTATTCACGCTGCCGCCCCATGACCCCGCACACGCCTTCGGAATTTTGCTCTTGCGCCAGCAGCTTGTGATGTCGGCCGTCGAAATCCTGCACGCGCACGACGGGCGGGGCCACACCGTCGCGTGGCTGGCCTCTGTGGGATTACCGGTCCGCCGTATCGCCACCCGTCGCGTCACCTTTTTCCCGGCCGATCGCTGGACCTACCGGCTCAAATACGCGCGGACGTGTCATGCCGTGGTCGCGGTTTCAGACTACATCCGGGAACTTGCGGCGGGCGCGGGTGTCCCCCGCGAAGGCATCGAGGTGATCCCGGACGGCATCGAACTCCCCGCTAACCTCCCCGGCGCCGCCGACAGGTCGCGCCTCCGAAACGCCTGGCAACTGGGCGAAGAGGTATTCGTCGTGGGCCAGTTGGGTGCTTTCACTCCGGAGAAAGGCCATGATGTAGCCCTCGACGCCTTGGCGCTGGTCGCCGCAGAGTTGCCCCACGCGCGCCTGGTGCTGGCGGGCGATGGGTCGGCGCAGGCGGAGGGTGCGCTCGCTCAAAGAATCGACCGGTTGGGCGCGCGGGTCCGTTTGCTGGGTGCCGTCGAGAACCCCGCCGATTTCTTCCCGGGCCTCGACCTCCTCGTCATGCCTTCCAAAGCCGAAGGCTTGGGCTCTTCCGCGCTCCTGGCCATGGCGTATGGCCTTCCTGTGGTGGCCAGCCGCGTGGGCGGCCTTCCGGAAGTCGTCGTGGAGAACGAGACCGGATGGTTGGTTGCGCCCGGCTCGCCCCAAGCGCTGGCCGACACGATTATCCTGGCCGCGAGCGACCGGGCGAAGCTCGTCCGCTTCGGCCGCCAGGGGCGCAAGCGAGCCGAGGGTTTCTCGGCTGATATAATGGTCCATCGCACGGAAGCTCTCTATCACCGCCTCGCGAGCGAGGGCGGGCAGAGGCATATATAGTGCTTCCAATTCCATAATGAGGGTCTTCATCAAGTGGATATTGCCTATGTGTTCATTGCACTCTTCGGCCTCGTGTTGGGGAGCTTCTTGAATGTCTGCATCCACCGCCTGCCGCGGCAGGAGTCCATTGTCTTTCCCGGTTCGCACTGCCCGCGGTGTAATCACAGGATTCGCTGGTACGACAATATTCCGCTCCTCAGCTACCTCATCTTGCGTGGGCGTTGCCGGGATTGCCGCGCGCGGATCTCGCCCCTTTATCCCGCCGTCGAAGTCCTGACCGGGGTGGTTCTGGTTTTGACCTTCCAGCAGTACGGGCTGAGTGCTGCCTTCAGTAAATACGCTCTGCTGGCCATGCTGCTGATCGTCCTGATATTTACTGACCTGCTCACGCGGCGCCTTCCTCATTCCATAACCGGGTTGGGGATTGGCCTGGGGTTGGTGTTGAGCTTTTTCATTCCTGTCGATGACCGCCCGCTCGCCTGGCTGGGCCGATACTGGGATGTTTATCTCGAAGGCACCGCTGGTTCGGTCGCGGGCGCAATCCTGGGAGCGCTGGCGGGAGGAGGACTCTTCTATGTCGTGGGGGAAGCCTTCTACTACCTGGGCGGAAAGCAAAAGGAGTACCTCGGGTTCGGAGACGTCATGCTGATGTTCATGGTGGGAACTTTCCTGGGAGCGCCGCTGACGCTGATGACGATTCTGCTGGGCTCGCTGGGCGGCTCGGTCGTCGCCCTCGGCATGACCACCTTGAGTTCCCGCTATCGCAACTACGCGTGGCCGTATGGGACATTCCTGGGAATTGCGGCGATTTGCACCTGCCTTGTGGGCGGCCGGCTCCTTGATCTCTATCTCCGCTGGTCGGGGATCGCGGGATAGTAACGCGAGCGCAGAAAGCCATGTTGCGCAGTCGCTCCAGGGTAAAGGAAAAAGACCCCCTCACCCCCGGCGCTCGGGGCCCCCCGCCTCCTTCGTCGGCCACCCTCTTCCCAAGTGAGAGGGCTGGGATTCCTGAGTTTTGAGATAGCCTCCCAAGTGAGAGGGCTGGGATGGGTGGTTTCCGCCCTCTCCCGAGGGGAGAGGGTGGGCCGCGACCGGCGCTTTCATCAGCCGGAGCGGGGAGGGGGCCCCGAGCGCCGGGGGTGAGGGGTCCTGAACAGTCACCAACCTAACAGGATGCTTCGCGTCGGCAGTAGTGTCCCCATGAAGGCAACTTCACTAACCCGCATTTCTCACCAGGCTTAGATGGGGCAGCCGGAAGGGCGGGGCTGAACAGGCTGCGGAAAAACGCTGGTTTTTTGCTTTCCGGTTCTCTGGCGAGCTGATCGCTGGCCGTTTTGGGCTGATCCGCAGGGATCTGCGAGGTTCGTTTGGGT
>Ga0116116_1000213_pt1 | contig 71027 bp, 54 predicted proteins | sample June2015DPH_10_1_FD_89722 | JGI IMG/M metagenome (GOLD analysis project Ga0116116, IMG submission 89722) | Peatland microbial communities from SPRUCE experiment site at the Marcell Experimental Forest, Minnesota, USA - June2015DPH_10_150 | ecosystem: Environmental > Terrestrial > Soil > Wetlands... | reverse complement strand
CCTCCGGGCTCCTTCCGTGCCTCCCGAACCTGGTTCTCTCTCCTTGCTCATACACACCTCCTCGTGATCTCTGATTCATTTTCATCACAATTCGGTGTCCAAGAAATTCCTAGGGCGCGGGATGCTTATCATCGTGCCACTCACAATTCTCCTGATTTTTATCATTCTCTACTCGATGTTTCGCTCGTTCAAATGGGCTTTGCTCATTCTCGCCAACGTGGCGCTGGCGCCCATCGGCGGCACGCTCGCCCTGTTGATTTCTGGTACGCACTTCAGCGTGTCCTCCGGCGTAGGCTTCTTGGCGCTTTTCGGCGTTTCGGTCCAGACCGGCGTGATCATGCTGGAGTACATCAATCAACTGCGCGTGAAGGGGTACTCGATAGAGGAATCGGCAATCGAGGGCGCCGTTCTCCGGCTGCGGCCCATTATGATGACCATGCTGGTCGCCACGTTTGGGCTGTTGCCCGCCGCACTTTCGCACGCCATCGGTTCCGACTCGCAGCGGCCCTTCGCCATTGTTATCGTCGGCGGTCTCATCTCCGATCTGGTGATGAGCATCTTCCTCTTGCCGACGCTGTATGTCTGGGTCTCGAGAGATGGCGACAAGCTCCCCGAAGCAGAGATGGAGGTTGATGAGAGTGCGTCGTAGCGCTCCGTTTGGAGGGTCGCGAATCAAGCTGGAAAATGCAACAGTTCGATCCAAGTGCGAGGCCGTGAGCGTCAAAACGAGTGGGGTGTTGTACGGTTGCGCGGGAATGGCTCGGATTCGCAGAGGCCGTTTGCGATTGTGATCGTGGGTGGATTGTTTGCTGCATTGTTCATCAGCATCTACTTGTTGCCGACGAGGTACGTTTGGGTGGCGCGAGACACAGACATGCTGCCACTGAGTGACGCGGAATGGGAAGAACCGGCCTGAGAAACTGAACGGTCTGCAGTGACGTGCGTCACAAAACGCCATGTAAGACTGCCCAAGTCGTCATTGCCCTTATTTCATCGTAGTTTCCATTGATTTCAAATGCCGCGCAGCCTACCATTTTCTAGAGACCTTTTTTGATTGCTCCGGAGAAACCAATGACCCGCAAAATGTCTATCGTCGACGGCAACGAGGCCGCCGCCGCCGTCGCCTACCGCATCAATGAGGTGATCGCGATCTACCCGATCACGCCGTCGTCCCCCATGGGGGAGTGGTCCGACGAGTGGAGCTCTGAAAAGAAGCCCAACATTTGGGGAGCCATCCCGGATGTGATTGAAATGCAAAGCGAAGGAGGCGCTGCGGGTGCGTTACACGGCGCAGTGCAGGCTGGCTCATTAGGGACCACGTTTACAGCGTCGCAGGGCTTGCTGCTGATGATCCCCAATATGTTCAAGATTGCAGGGGAGTTGACCGCGGCTGTGATCCACGTGGCGGCGAGGACGGTGGCGACGCATGCCCTGTCCATTTTTGGAGACCACAGCGACGTGATGGCCACGCGCACCACAGGTTTCGCTTTGCTGGCGTCAAATTCGGTGCAGGAGGCAAGTGATTTTGCGTGTATTGCGCAGGCTGCTGCGCTGGAGTCGCGCGTTCCCTTCGTTCACTTCTTCGACGGATTCCGGACCTCGCACGAAGTGAACATGATCGAACCCTTGAGCGATGACGATCTTCGGGCGCTGATCGATGACAAGTTCGTGCGGCAGCATCGCGAACGGGCCATGTCGCCGGATCATCCGGTACTGCGCGGGACGGCGCAGAACCCGGACGTGTTCTTCCAGGCGCGGGAAGCGTGCAACCCATACTACCGGGCGTGTCCGACGATTGTGCAGGATGTGATGGAGCGCTTCGGAAAGCGTACCGGGCGGAAGTATAACCTGTTTGACTATTACGGACCGGCAGACGCTGAGCGCGTGGTGATTCTGATGGGCTCTGGCGCAGGCGCGGCGGAAGAGACTGTGGACGCGCTGCGGAAGTCGGGAGAAAAGGTTGGGCTGTTGAAGGTACGACTGTATCGTCCATTTGCGGCGGCGGCGTTCCTCAGCACAATTCCCGCCAGCACGAAGGCAATCGCGGTGCTGGATCGCACGAAGGAGCCGGGCGGCCTTGGCGAGCCGCTCTACCAGGATGTGCTGACGACGTATGCGGAGAGATACGCGACGAAGCCAGGAGCAGGAATCCCGCGAATCATCGGCGGGCGGTACGGATTGTCGTCGAAGGAGTTCACACCCTCGATGGTGAAGGCGGTGTTTGACGAATTGAAGAAGGCCGAGCCGAAGAATCACTTCACCGTGGGGATTCAGGATGATGTGACGCACACCAGCTTAGATTATGACCCGGATTATTCGGCGGAAGACCCGCGGGCGGTGCGCGGACTCTTTTATGGGTTGGGATCGGATGGAACGGTGGGGGCCAACAAAAACTCCATCAAGATCATCGGGAAGGGCACCAACAATTACGCGCAGGGCTACTTCGTGTATGACTCGAAGAAAGCAGGCACGGTGACGGTGTCGCACGTGCGGTTCGGGCCGGATCCGATCCGGTCAACGTACCAGATCACAAAAGCGAATTTTGTGGCCTGCCACCAGTTCCAGTTTCTAGACCGCATTGACGTGCTGGCGGCAGCGGAACCCGGCGCGGTGTTCCTGCTGAATGCGCCGTTTGGACCGGACGAAATCTGGGATCACATCCCGCGGCAGGTGCAGGAAACGATCATCAAGAAGAAGTTGCGGTTCTTCGTGATTGACGGCTACACCGTGGCGCGGGCCGCCGGGATGGGCAGCCGGATCAACACGATCATGCAGACCTGCTTCTTTGCGATCAGTGGCGTGTTGCCGAGGGAAGAAGCCATTGCCGCGATCAAGAAAGCAATTTTGGATACGTATGGCAAGCGCGGCGAAGCGGTGGTGCAGAAAAACTACGCGGCGGTGGACGCGGCACTGGCGCACATGCACGAGGTGAAGGTGCCGGCCAAGGTGACCGCGCTATTCGACATGCTGCCGGCAGTATCGCCGCAAGCGCCAAAGTTCGTGCGCGACGTTTTGGGAACAATCGTCACCGGGAATGGCGATTCGCTGCCGGTCAGCGCGATGCCCATCGACGGAACCTTCCCCACCGGCACGGCCATGTGGGAGAAGCGCAACATCGCCAAGGAAATTCCCGTTTGGGACGAGCCCTTGTGCATTCAGTGCGGCAAGTGCGTTCTGGTATGCCCGCACGCGGTGATTCGCGCGAAGGTGTATGACTCCTCGCTGTTGAAGAATGCGCCGGAGACCTTCAAATCCTCGAAGCCGCGCTGGCGGGAATTTGAGACGCTAAAGTACACGCTGCAAGTAGCTCCGGAGGATTGCACGGGCTGCAAACTGTGCGTGGAGGTCTGCCCCGCCAAGAGCAAGAGCGAGGTGAAACACAAAGCGATCAACATGGAAGACCAGGCCCCCTTGCGGAAGCCGGAAAGCGTGAACTGGGAGTTTTTCCTGTCGCTGCCGGAATTCGACCGCAACAAGCTGGCGCACACGCAGGTAAAGGATTCGCAGTTGCTCGAGCCGCTGTTCGAATTTTCGGGGGCTTGCGCGGGCTGCGGAGAGACGCCGTACATCAAGTTGCTGACCCAGCTCTTCGGAGACCGGCTACTGATCGCGAATGCCACCGGCTGCTCCTCGATTTATGGCGGAAACCTGCCGACGACGCCGTACACGTTGAACAAGGAGGGACGCGGACCGACGTGGTCGAACTCACTGTTTGAAGATAACGCGGAGTTCGGTTTGGGGATGCGCCTGGCGGTGGACCAGCAGAACGCGTACGCGCGCGAATTGCTGAAGCGGTTGAACGGCCCGGTTGGTGATGTACTCGTCAAAGGCCTGCTAGAGGCCGACCAATCGAAGGAACTGGGAATCCAGGAGCAGCGCAGACGCGTGGTGGAACTGAAGAAAAAACTGCAGGCGCTGAATACGCCGGAGGCGCAGGCGCTTCTGCCGGTGGCCGATTCTCTGGTGCGGAAGAGCGTGTGGCTGCTGGGCGGAGACGGTTGGGCCTACGACATCGGATTTGGCGGGCTGGATCACGTTCTGGGATCGGGGCGCAACGTCAATGTGCTGGTCCTGGACACGGAGGTGTATTCCAACACCGGAGGACAGATGTCCAAGGCAACGCCGCGCGGAGCGGTGGCGAAATTCGCAATGGGCGGAAAGCGCACTGGGAAGAAAGACCTGGCGATGGAAGCGGTCAGCTACGGTTACGTTTACGTCGCGCGCGTGGCGCTGGGCTCGAGCGACACGCACACAGTGAAAGCGTTCATGGAGGCGGAAGCTCACGACGGACCCTCGCTCATCATCGCGTACAGCCACTGCATTGCGCACGGTTACGACATGTCCATGGGATTGGACCAGCAGAAGAAGGCGGTGCTCTCGGGTTACTGGCCGCTGATGCGCTACAATCCCGCGCTGCGTTTGGAAGGCAAGAATCCTTTCCTGCTGGATTCCAAGGCGCCAAGCATTCCATTGAAGCAGTATGCGTACCAGGAGGCGCGGTACACCATGCTGGTGCGGAGCGATCCGGAAGCGGCGCGGGAATTGCTGAAGCTCGCCCAGGACGACGTGGAACGCCAGTGGCGGGTGTATGCGAACCGCGCAGCTATGGCGGGACGCTCGGAATCGCCGCATATTGCACCGGAAGAACCTGAATCCACGCCCGAAACCGTGAAGAAGGGAGGGGAAGAGGAATGAGCGATCTCTCCACTAAGTATCTTGGACTCAACCTGAAATCACCGTTGCTGGCTTCGGCTTCGCCGCTATCGGAATCGGTGGATAACATCAAGCGGCTGGAGGACCACGGCTTGGCGGGCGTGGTCTTGCCGTCGTTATTTGAGGAACAGTTGGCACTGGAGAGCCTGGCGGTGGATTCCGATCTGTCGCGGGGGACGGAGAGTTTTCCGGAATCCGCGAGTTTCTTTCCGGATTTGCAGACCTACAACCTCGGCCCGGATGGGTATTTGGAGTTGATCCGGCATGCCAGGGAGGCTGTGAAAATCCCGGTGATCGCCAGCCTCAATGGCGTATCGAGCGGAGGATGGCTGGAGTACGCGCGATTGATGGAGGAAGCGGGCGCCGATGCGATCGAGCTGAACATCTATTCGATTGCAACGGACCCGGCGGTGAGCGGGGCTGAGGTGGAGCAGGGCTATATTGACCTGGTGCGGCAACTGAAGCGCACTCTGCGCATTCCGCTGGCGGTGAAGCTATCGCCGTTTTTCAGCGCGCCCGCAAATATGGGAGTCCGGCTGGATGAATCGCGCGCGGATGGGATCGTCCTGTTCAACCGCTTCTATCAGCCCGACTTCGACATCGATCAACTGGAAGTGACACCCTCGCTGAACCTCAGCCGGCCGGAGGAATTGCTGTTGCGTTTGCATTGGACGGCAATTCTGTTTGGGCATGTGCGGGCAGACTTGGGTATCACCGGCGGGGTGCACAGTTCGCGCGACCTGCTGAAGTGCATTTTGGCGGGAGCCAAGGTGGTGTTCATGACGTCCGCGCTACTGCGGAACGGCGTGCAGCATGCCGCGCACGTGCTGTCGGAAGCGAACCGGTGGCTCGATGAGCACGAGTACAGCTCGATTCAACAGATGTGCGGGAGCATGAGCCATGGCTCCGTGCCGGATCCGACGGCGTTTGAGCGCGGGAACTATATGAAGGTGCTGAGTTCGTACACGCTGCGGGCCAACGTATTCAACGATTAGAGGACGTTCCGGGTGAGGGAAGGCCCACGGGCAAGGCGGGGAAATTCCTTTCAGCAAACACCTTGGCCCATACCCAGCCCGCTTACGCAGTATTCACCGGCAGAAGAATAGAATTGGGCGTGGTAGGAAGAAGCCCTTCATTTGAAGCCCAGTTGCGTTGGGCCTCGGGCGCTTTGCTATTCTCCAGCTTCGGAGAGGAGTTCCTCGGCGAAGTGGAAAGCAGCGTTCGCGGCGGGCACACCGCAATAAATCGCGGTCTGCAGCAGGACTTCGCGTAGCTCCTCGCGCGTCACGCCGTTTTGCAGTGCGGCGCGGATGTGCATCTTCAGTTCATCTCCACGGTTCAGGGCGACCAGCATGGCGATGGTAATCAGGCTGCGCGTTCTTCGCGGGAGGCCGGGGCGCGTCCAAATCTCACCCCAGGCATAGCGGGTGATCAAATCTTGAAAAGCGGAGTTGAATTCATTCTCGGCTGCCTGGGCGCGCTCGAGGTGGGCTTCGCCCAGCACCGCGCGGCGGACTTTCAGGCCCTCTTTGTGGCGATCGCGCTCATCCATGCGGAGCTCCCCTATTTTTGAAGAAAATTGAGCACTCGAGTGTTGAAGTCTTCCTGGGCTTCGATGTTGGACAAATGTGCGGCGTTTAGTTCGACGTAGCTGGCGCCGGGAATGTGTTTTGCCAGGAACTGGCCATCGGCTGGAAGTGTCGCGGGGTCATGGGTTCCGGAAAGGACGAGTGCGGGGACTTTGACATTTTGCAGATTCTGGCGCTGGTCCATATCGCGGACCGCGGCGCAACACGCGACGTAACCTTCGGGATTCGCTTCTTCAAGCATGCGCAAGACCGCCGCGGTTTCCGCGGGGTGCGAAACGCGGTAGGCCGGGGTCAGCCAGCGCTCCACGACTCCCGCGGCCACCGCATGCATTCCGCCCTTCCGGATGGCGTCGATGCGCGCATTCCAGGTTTCAGGTGTGCCGATTTTTGCCGCGGTATTGCAGAGGACGATTTTGTGCAACCGGTTCGCGGCATTGGCGCCCAGAAACATGCCAGTCATCCCGCCCATGGAAAGCCCGCAGAAATGGACGCGATCCAGATGGAGGAAATCGAGGAGGCACACGACGTCCCAGCTTAATTTCTCGATGGTGTAGGGGCCAGGAGTAACGCTGGATTGGCCGTGGCCCCGCGTGTCGTAGCGCAGCAAGCGGAAATGCCTGGTAAAGGCGGCGACTTGCGAGTCCCACATGCGATGGTTGGTGCCGAGAGAATTGGAAAGGACAAGGACGGGAGCGCGCTCAGGGCCGGACCACTCGTAAAAGATCTGAGCATCGGGAAGTTTGGCGAAGGGCATAGGGCGGTGCTCCTTGGTCAGCGTGGTGCAGGAAACTCGCGAGCCTCCGCGACAACGCGACGGATGAATTCATCGGCGCTGCCGAGATAGTTTCGCACATCGAAAAGACTTTCGAGGTCGGCAGGCGTCAGATGCCCGCGCAGCCCAGATTCCTCGCGGAGCATATCTTTCAAGTGGCGATTCTGCTCGCGAGCTTTTTTGCAGGCGGCTTCGACAACAAGGTGAGCGGGCATTTTGCCCATACGGTCTCCGAGAGCCATGGCGACGGCTTCGGCGAAAATAAGGCCATTGGTGAGTTCGAGATTGTGGCGCATGCGCTGAGTGTCGACTTCCAGGCCCGGCAACATCTCCACCAGATGGTGAAGCGCGCCGCCGGAGAGGCGGACGATGTCCGGAAGCGTTTCCCATTCGGCGTGCCAGCCGCCGAGTCCGCGCTGTTCTTCTTGAGGCATGGCGGAGAGAAGCGTGGCGACGAGGCCGGGAATCCGCGTCGCAGCCGCGAGAACCACGGCGCACGTGACGGGGTTGCGCTTCTGCGGCATGGTCGAGGAGCCGCCACGTCCCTCGAAAATGGGTTCGGCGAGTTCGGCAATTTCGGTTTGCGCGTGGAGAGAGATGTCACGCGCAATTTTGCCCAGAGTGCCGGTGCACAAGCCCAAAGTAGTGGCGATTTCACCGATGCGATCGCGATGCGCGTGCCAGGGAATGGATGGCAGGGAGAGGCGCAGGTCATCGGCCAGGGCTTTGGCGACTTCCGGGCCGCGGCCGCCGAGAGCAGCAAGAGTGCCAACGGCGCCGCCGAATTGCAGCGTCAACACGCGCGGCTTGATCTCGGCGAGGCGGTTGCGGTGGCGAGAGACTGCGTCGAGCCAGCCGGCGACGATGAAGTCGAAGGTGGTGGGCAGGGCTTGCTGCATCCACGTACGAGCGACAATGGGAGTGGCACGGTGTGTTTCGGCGAGCGTGACGAGACTGCCGCTAAGACGAGCTAGGTCCTGATCGATGAGATTGAACGCGCCGCGCATTTGCAAAATACAGCCGGTGTCGATGACGTCCTGGCTGGTGGCGCCCCAATGAACGAAGCGCGCCGCATCCTTGTCCACGTGAGCGACAATTTCGGTAAGTTTCTTGACAAGGGGGATGGCCAAATTGCCGGAGAGGGCGGCGTCCTTGGCAATGACAGAAAAGTTAAAGTGTTCCGCGCGGCACTTGCCGGCAATGATTTGTGCTTGGGATGCCGGAACAATTCCGGATGTGGCTTCGGCGCGGGCAAGAGCGGCTTCAAAATCGAGCATGCCCTGAATGCGGGCTTCGTCGGAGAACAGTTTATCCAGCGCGTCGTAGCGAAATAGAGGGTCGAGAAGGCTCATCGGCGGCACTGTCTCCCCAGGTCAGCACTCAAAGAATACGGTTTCGTGTTCGCCTTGCAAGCGAATATCCCACTCAAGAGTGCGCGGGTCTTCCGCGAGCGGCCGTGCGATCAGAGTAGCGCGGCGGCCGGCGGGAACGAGATTCAAGACCTGATCTTCCGGGTTCTCTGGATCATTCGGAAAATAGAGCCGCGTAACCAGGCGGCGGAGCAAACCACGCATGAACACTGAGATTTCGAGATGTGGTGCCTGAGGACGGCCATCGAGGCCGGGAACGCTGCCGGGCTTGATGGTGGTGAAGGAGAATTCGCCTCGATCGTTGGTGGGAACGCGGCCGAAACCGAAAAATCCATGAGCGGGTGATTTTTCCTCAGAATTGACCGGCTGAACATATCTGCCGTGAGCATCGGCTTGCCAAATTTCCAGGCAAGCGTCGGGAACGGATTGACCTTCGCCATCGAGGATGCGTCCGCGAATGGTGACGCGTTCGCCGCTTGATGCGCCAGGCGCGAGATCGCAGCGATTCAGCCAGGCGAGGCCGATACTGAAATACGGGCCGACAGTTTGCGAAGGTGTGGACTCTCCGCTCATCTCATCGCTCCATGGGAGTGGCGTTGCGGCCACGCAGCACAATGTCAAAACGGAAGCCGAGGGCGATCTCCGGTGCAGTTGTCGCCCAGTCGAAGTTCGAGATGAGGCGCTTGCGCGCGGATTCCACGGGAACACTGTTGTAAATCGGGTCGAATTCGAGAAGGGGATCACCGGGAAAGTACATTTGCGTGACGAGGCGTGTGGCGAACGCGGGACCAAAAACGGAGAAGTGAATGTGCCTAGGGCGCCAGGCGTTGTAATGATTGCGCCAGGGATAAGCGCCGGGGCGAATGGTGACGAATCGGTAGCGGCCTTCCGCGTCGGTGAGTGCTTGCCCCATGCCGGTAAAATTGGGATCGAGCGGAGCATCGTGCTGATCCACTTTGTGCAGATAACGTCCGGCGGCATTGGCTTGCCAGATTTCCACCAGGGAATGAGCGACCGGGCGGCCATCTTCATCCATGAGGCGGCCGCTGACGACAATGCGCTCGCCGAGAGGCTCACCCTTGTGCTGGCGGGTGAGATCGAAGCCCTTGGGCGGAACGACTTCCTTGGAAAAGGATGGCCCGGTAGTTTCGGAAAGTGTGTGAGGGAGCTGGATCAAGGGTTGCGTGGGCGCGCGCTTGATGGAGGAAACGTAGGGCGGATGCAAAAGCTCCGGCTGAGTGCCGGGGGAGGACCTGCGATATCGCAGCATCGGCATCACGCTCCAATTTCTTCAGACGCGTTCCAGAATCACGGCGATGCCCTGGCCAACGCCGATGCACATGGTACAGAGGGCGTAGCGGCCCTTGGTCCGCAGCAATTGGTAGAGTGCAGTCGTCACGAGGCGCCCACCGCTGGCGCCGAGCGGATGACCGATGGCGATGGCTCCGCCATTGGGGTTGACGTTCGCGGCATCGTCAGAGAGGCCGAGTTCGCGAAGCACCGCGAGCGCTTGAGCGGCGAAGGCTTCGTTCAGTTCGATCACGTCCATCTGTGAAAGATTGAGACCCGCCTTGGCAAGGACCTTGCGCGTCGCAGGAACGGGCCCCATACCCATGATGCGTGGGGCGACACCGGAGGCCGCCGCGGTAATCACGCGGGCTCTGGGCGTCAGGCCGTGGCGCTTGATACCGTCCTCGGAGGCCAAGAGAAGAGCGCAGGCGCCATCGTTCACGCCGGAAGCGTTTCCAGCGGTGACGGTGCCGTCGGGCTTCACTATTCCTTTCAGTTTCGCAAGGGCCTCGAGCGTTGTGTCTGGGCGGGGATGCTCGTCCACGCTGACGAGCACCGGGTCACCCTTTTTCTGCGGAATGGGGACGGCGACGATTTCTTCCGCGAGGCGGCCAGCTTTCATCGCCGCGCTGGTGCGCTGCTGGCTGCGAAACGCGAAAGCATCCTGATCCGCACGTGCAATGTGATATTCCTCGGCGACAATTTCGGCGGTTTCCGGCATAGCGTCGGTGCCAAACTTGGCTTTCATGGCGGGATTCACGAAGCGCCAGCCGATGGTGGTGTCTTCGATTCTCATGTTGCGGGAAAAGGCGGCATCAGCCTTGCCCATCACAAACGGGGCGCGAGACATGCTCTCCACGCCGCCCGCAAGAATAAGATCAACTTCACCGCTCTTGATGCCGCGCGAAGCAACGGCGACGGCGTCCATGCTGGAGCCGCAAAGCCGATTCACGGTGCTTCCGGAAATCTCCTTGGGAAGGCCGGCGAGAAGAAGAGCCATGCGCGCGACGTTGCGATTGTCTTCCCCTGCCTGATTGGCGCAGCCATAGACGACGTCATCCAGCGCGCTCCAGTCGACCTTGGGGTTGCGTTCGAGCAGGGATTTGATGGGAATGGCGGCAAGGTCATCGGTTCTAACGGTTGCGAGCACGCCACCGTATCTTCCAACGGGCGTGCGAATGGCGTCACAAATGTAAGCGAAGCTCATGGTTTTTGCGATCTTTCCTCGCCCACAGTCTACCGTAAACACACACCGGTTGACCAAATCCGGTGCTTCTTCCCGGGGCGTGCGTTAGACTCGCTTGGACCACATCCGCCGCTGAGGGTGGAAGCACACCATGCTCATAAATCGCAAAGAGATCCAGATCGAATGGGGCGATTGCGACCCTTTTGGAATTGTGTTTTTCCCTCGCTACTTTGAATATTTCGACGCTTGCACCAATGCGTTGTTCCATCGGGCGCTGGGTTTCCCGAAGGCAGAGATGTTGCAGCGGTTCCAGATTGCAGGGATTCCACTGGTGCAGGCGAGCGCGAATTTTTTCGCGCCGTCCTCGTTCGGAGATGTCGTCAGCGTGGAATCCTGCGTGACGCAGTGGGGGAAGAGCAGTTTTACCGTGCAGCACCGGCTGATGCGCGGACAGACCCTGGCGGTAGAAGGATTTGAAAAGCGCGTGTGGACGGTGCGGCCGGGGAGCGATCCATCCAAGGCAGTGAGCCAAGCCATTCCCCCGGAAGTCATCGCGAAATTCTCGTAGATTGACGAGAGGCTGTTCCGTTCATGGCCACAATTCGCACGCAAGTCGGGATCATCGGCGCGGGCCCGGCGGGTTTGACGCTGGCACATCTGCTGCACCTGCAAGGAATCGAGTCCGTTGTTCTGGAAAGCCACACGCGCGAGTACGTTGAAAACCGTGTGCGGGCTGGCGTGCTCGAACAAGGGACCGTGGAGATATTGCGCGAATCCGGCGTGGGCGAGCGGTTGGACCGCGAGGGGTTGCAGCACAACGGGATTGAGCTGCGCTTTGGCGGCGCGGGACATCGCATCGATTTCAAAGAACTCACCGGGAAATCCATCACCATTTATGCGCAACAGGAAGTGATCAAGGACCTGATCGCCGCGCGGCTGGGCTATGGCGCGCCGATTTTTTTTGAGGCGGAAGCGCTGCGCGTTGCGGACATCGAAGCGCAACCGAGGATCTTTTACCGGCAGGACGGCGTCGAACACGAGGTAGCATGCGATTTCATCGCGGGGTGCGATGGCTTCCACGGAATCTGCCGGCCGGCGATCCCCGCGGACTGTTTGCAGATTCAAGAGCGGCACTATCCTTTTGCGTGGTTGGGGATTCTGGCGAAAGTGCCGCCGGCCTCCGACGAATTGATTTATACGTATCACAAGCGCGGCTTTGCGCTGATGAGCATGCGTTCGCCCGAAGTTTCGCGGTTGTACTTGCAGTGCGCACCGGAAGAGGACATCCAGGACTGGCCGGATGATCGAATTTGGGAAGAATTGCGCACCCGCATGGCCACGCGCGATGGTTTTGCGCTGAAAGACGGGCCGATCTTTCAGAAGAGCATTACACCGATGCGGGGCTTCGTGGCGGAACCAATGCAGTACGGGAAACTTTTCCTACTGGGCGATGCCGCGCACATTGTTCCGCCAACGGGAGCCAAGGGACTCAATTTAGCCGTGGCGGATGTGCGTGTGATGACACGCGGGCTGGTGGATATCTACAAAAATGGAAAGTGGGACGGATTGGCGAACTACACGGAGAGGTGCCTCAGGCGCGTCTGGAGAGCGCAGCGATTCTCGGGGTGGATGACGGCAATGCTGCACCGGTTTGAGAATGAGGACGCCTTTTCACATAACATTCACCTCGCCGAACTTGATTACGTGACGACTTCGCGGGCTGCTTCCACCGCACTGGCCGAAAACTACGTGGGCTTGCCGTTCGATACGCCAGGGCTATTCTAGTCTTACCCTCAGGAAACACGAATTTTGGCGCGAATCAAAACGGAGAAACGCGTAGTAATTACGGTTCGGTGCGAGTCTGCCAATAAGCCTGGTGGCCGAGGTAATCATCGTCGGGCAAGTTGGCGATGATCATGCGCCTCATCTCCAGCGGGTCAATGGCAGCCTGCAACTTGTAGACTACATCCCCGTTGGGGCGGATGAGCATGGAATAGGGCACGGCCGCGTTCCAGTCCGGATCAAAAGCGGCGAGAAGAGCATACAAGTCGGTCGAGCCGAGAATGAGATTGCGCGTTGTGGCATGGAGCGTAACCAGAGAGGCAAGCGCGCCTTTCTGTTCGTCCGGGTAGTTGATGCTGACGGTAACCACATCGAACGCGCGATGACCATACATGCGGTACATCGTCTGGATCTCGGGCATTTCCTGAACGCAGGGCGCGCACCAGGTGGCCCAGAAATTCACGAGCAGAAGCTTCCCTGTGGGATTTTTGCGCAGGGCTTTCAGGTTTTCGGCGCCGGCGGGGGAAATCTGCACCGGCTGGCTTTCGATCTCCGCTAGCTCCTTTTTGCGCCCTTCCTCCTTATAGAGCCATTTGGTGGAACAACCAACCGAAGGAGTTTTCTCGACCTCCACGGGTTTGTCCACAAGGATAGCGTCGATGGCAAGACGGGCATCACGGCGGGTGACGAGCGCTTCACGCGGGTTGTTGTCCACACGGCCCTCGTAGCGAAGCTTGCGCTGGGCATCAAAAATAAAAAGGTGGGGAGTCGCCGCGGGGCCATAAGCACGCGCAACCTTCTGCGTTTCACCATCATAAAGATAAGGAAAATTGAAATGACGGTACGCCGCGCGGACCTTCATGTCATCGAAAGAATCGCCAACATCCGTGTAGCCCATTTCATCGAGGCGGACGGCATTCGGACTATTGGGCTGAATGGCGACGAGTGCGACGCCGCGGTCGCGGTAGTCGGCCGCAAGTTGTTTGAGGCGGGTTTCGTAGAGCTGCGCCGTGGGGCAATGGTTGCAGGTGAAGGCGATGATAAGAACTTTGCTGGAAGCGTATTCGGCCAAGCAGTGCGTTTGCCCGTCAATGCCCGGAAGGCAAAAATCCGGCGCGGCCGCGCCGATGGCGAGCGGCGGAGGACTGGATTCGTCGGCACGCCCAAAGCCAGAGAGGAGAGCGAGGGCAAGTAAACCGAAGATGAGGGGCAAACCTAAAGAGTGACTTGTGAGGCGATACAGCGCTTTCATTTAAGGCGATTATACATAAGAGGAGCAGGGAGGAGGAGGATGAAGCAACGCCGGGCCAGTGCGATTGGCTTGCATGATGAAGGGTGGGGAGAGAGCAGTGGTTTTGCGGAGGAAGATTACGCGAAGAAGAACAGCCGAAGGGATTTGCGCCAAGCGCACCGGGGGGAGGAAAGACACGATGCAAGCTCCCAAGAACAAAAACTCTGTTTGAGGACGTCTTAATGAAAGGGGAGAAGTGAGCTGTGCCGAATTGGAGAGTTGCAGCCGAGTTGAACGAAACCTCACGCTATTTGGAACTCCTCGAGTTGCGCATCACCCTACGGCTGATTCCTTGCGATTGCCAGCCAGGTTTCTTTGGGAATGTCCAGGAACACGCTTACCACTCTGGGATCGAACTGACTCCCTGAAAGGCGGTGGATCGTCTCGCTCGCCACCTCGAACGAAGCGGCACGCCGGTAGGGCCTGTCGGATGTGATGGCATCGAGGGTATCCACCACGGCGAAGATCCGCGCACTCAGAAGAATCTCCTCTCCCTTGAGGCCGCGCGGATATCCCCCGCCGTCGTAGCGCTCGTGGTGCGAAAGAATGATTTCGGCTGCGTCAGCAAGAAAGGGGATCTCCTTCACGAGGTCGAATCCGATCTGCACGTGCTGCTGCATAAGTTTCCGTTCTTCCTCGGTGAGGGGCCCCGGCTTAAGTAGAATGCCGTCGCGGACCCCGAGTTTCCCGATATCGTGCAGATAGGCTCCTCTGGTAAGACTGTCCAACTGTTTGTCCGACCAGCCCATCGCTCGGGCAATCTCGAGCGAGTAACGGCAGACACGCTGTGAGTGGCCCGCGGTTTCGTGGTCGCGGAGATCAATCGCCGCCCCCAGTGCTTGCAGCGTGTCTTCATAGCTGCGCTCGATCTGCTGGAGAGCGGATTGCAGTTCCACGGTGCGTTCCGCGACCATTTCTTCGAGATGTCGGCGGTAGTGTTCAACCTGTTGTTCGAGCTGCCGCTTCTGCAGCGCGCGCTTGAGGCTCGCCAAAACGGCATTTTCCCGAAGCGGTTTCACAAGATAGTCGTCCGCGCCGCAACGCATCGCCTGCACACCCACGTCCACGTCATCAACACCAGTGGTCACCAAAAACGCCATATGCGAATAGCGGCGGCGAACTTGAGTGAGAAGTTCCATACCGCTGATGCCGGGCATGTTCAGGTCGGAAATGACCGCGTCGAATCGCTCGCGTTGTAAAGTCACAAGGGCTTCTTCACCATTGCAGGCGGTGGCGCAGTGGAAAGCAGGCGGGGCTAGCATGAGGGAGAGAAGCTTGCAAGCAGAAGATTCGTCGTCGACGGCAAGAACGCGTGCCGCAGGTTGATGCTCCGATGAAACCTCGGCGAGACTGCCTTCAGCTTCTGCGGGAAGGACTTGGTCAGCATTGGTCATAAAGAGCATTCCACTGATTCCTTATTGCAGCACCCAGGGACCGGTCTTCTCGATGAACCGGCATCCGTAGTGTCGAAGGGGCGCAGACTTCGAGTCCGAATAAACGATCCTCGCCTTCCCCACGTATTCCTCTCCGTAGCTCGTCATGTAGACTTCCACAATGGAATTGGTCGCGAGTTCGGCCGCGCAGACACACCGAAACCCGCTCAGACTCACGTTCTCGGTCGTCGCGACCTCTTCAACCTTCTTCCCATGACTGTCGGAACCGCGCAGCTTCAACGGAACACGCAATCGCACGCGCACCTCGGTTCGAGGCACCAACCGGCGCGTCTTTGCGATTTGGCCAAGGCCCGCGCGCAGTGCCTCGAAGTCAATCGGCTTCTCGTAATAGCCGGCAGCGCCGAGCTGCTTGCAATGTTCTTTGGTTTGCCCCCCTGATTCGCCGCTCACGATAATGACCGGAATCTTTTGCGTGCGGCTGAAGGACGTAAACATCTCCAGCAGCTCATAGCCGGAATAGTTTGGCATGCGCAGATCCAGCAGGATGGCGTCGGGCTCGTTTTCAAGGGCGAGTGCCAAACCCTGTTCCGGCTCCCCTGAATCAATTACTTCATAGGTATCGCTCAGCTCAAGGCGTACCAGGCGCCGCAATGCTTCATCGTCATCAACAACCAGCACCTTTCCCATGGCCTTGTTCCTCCTATCGGTCGGACCGGATATTGCTGCCCGCAAGTTCGGCCATTTGGCTCATGGCCGGCGCCGGCTTTTTTCCGCCATCCAGCACCTCGCGGACCTTCCGGATAAGAACCTCTTCCGTGAATGGCTTGTGCAGGAGATGCATTGCAGGATCCAGGATTCTGTATCCGGCAATGAAGCTGTCGGTATAACCCGAAATGAAGAGCACTTTCATTCCTGGCTGGCGCGGCGACAGTTGTTCCGCCAAAGTGCGGCCGTTCATGCCAGGCATTACGACGTCAGTCACCAGGAGATCAAAAGTACTGCCGAAGCGCGCCGCGACTTCCAAAGCTTCTTCGCCGCTCCCCGCCGGCAAGACGTGGAATCCGCCTGCTTCAAGAATAGTTTGCTCCAGCTTTCTCAACGGCTCGGCGTCTTCGACCAGAAGGATGCTTTCCGAACCACAAAGTTTTTCTCCCGAATCGACTTTTTGTTCCGCTAGCGCCGGCTCACCCGTATGGCGCGGGAGATAGATTTGAAAGGAGGCGCCTTTTCCCGGCGCGCTATCCACCCAAATATAGCCATTGCTCTGTTTTACGATGCCGTACACAGTAGCAAGTCCAAGTCCCGTGCCCTTGCCGCGTTCCTTGGTGGTGAAGAATGGCTCGAAGACATGTGCGAGCGTTCCGGCGTCCATTCCTGTTCCCGTGTCGGTCACGGCCAAAAGCACGTAATTCCCGGGCTTGGAACCCGGATGGTTCCACGTGTAGATTTCGTCAAGCTGCACGTTGGCGGTCTGGATCTTTAGTTTGCCGCCCGTGGGCATGGCATCGCGCGCGTTGACCGCCAGGTTCATGATGACCTGCTCGATCTGGCTCTGGTCCGCCATCACGTTGCCAAGAGCAGGATCCAGCTCCAGCGAAACTTCAATGTCCTCACCCAACAGCCGCAGAAGCATTTTTTGCATATCGGACGCGAGCGTGTTGATGTTGAGAACCGCAGGCGTCAAGACCTGCTGCCGGCTGAAGGCCAGCAGTTGCTTGGTCAAAGAGGCGGCCCGCTGCCCCGCCTTCTCGATTTCCAGGGCATGCTCGCACAGAGCATTGTTCACGCCCAACGCCCTGATCAGCACTCTGCTGTACCCGATGATGACGCCCAGAAGATTGTTGAAGTCGTGAGCGATCCCTCCCGTGATGCGCCCAATGGCTTCCATCTTTTGCGCCATCCTCAGTTGCCGTTCGAGCACCCGTTTTTCCGTCACATCCTCCGCAAACACTTCAAAGTACGCTGGCACGCCGTTTTCATCGTTGATCCGGCGTCCCGAACACCGCACGATGATTGGAGTGCCTTCTTGCCGCTTCCACTCCAACTCGAGGTCCTTGATTTCCTCCGTGCGTGTGAGGAACTCCGTCAAGCGCCGATATTCGCCGCTGTGCCGGAAGATGTCCGTTGCCAGATCTTTCCGGAGAAGCTCCTCCGCCAACTCGTAGCCCAACATTTTCTGGAGCGCCGGATTCACTTGTAGAAGCAGGCCGGTCATGCTTGCGCGAAAAATCCCGTAGGGTGCGCCTTCTACCACCGAGCGAAAATCTGCCTCCGAGCGCCGCAGAGCCTCCTCCGCTGTTTCGCGCTCCGTGATGTCGCGGTTCACAATCACAAGCTTTTCCGGCTCCCCCTCGGCATTGCGTATGACGCTCGAAGTTGATTCCAACACCAACCACGTCCCGTTCTTGTGGCGTATACGGTACTCCAGCGTCTTCCCTATTCCCGAGCGCCGTGCCTCCTCCGCGGCTTTCTTGACACGCTCACGATCATCGGGATGAATCTGCTCGAATGCTGAGGAGGCCTGCAATTCCTCTGGCGAATATCCCAGCACTTTTTTGTAGGAAAGACTGTTGAAAAGCCGCTTCCCTTCCATATCCACGACTGCGATCATGTCTGCGGCGTTCTCACTGATCAGATGAAATAGCTCTTCCCGTTTCACCAACTCCCTGCGGATTCGATAGATCAGAAGATGCTGATAGATCGTGTAAAGATCGAAGAGGAAAACCAGGGCCACGAGCCCTCGAATGGCTTGCGGCAATACATATAGCGAATTGAAATCCTGATTAACGCTTGAGATAGGAAGGAGGAAGGAGGCAAGCCCGACTGTCAGGAGTAAGGTGATGACAAAAGCTGCTGCCCACAGCCACCATTCCCGCCGTTCGATGTGTCGGAAATTCGCGCGCAGAATGATCGTCTCTGCGACGTCGGGCCCGGCCGCACTTTTTGTTCGATGCGTTCGCACTAATTCTCCATGAGCGTGCACATTTTTGCGCAGGCCACCATGCCTTTGAGACAAAGCCTGCAGCTCTCCGCGGATCGCCTATCCTTCCCATCTGTTCCTGCACTAGGCATGCCAAGGCCGCCTGCATTCCGGCTCTGCCGATTCGGCGCAACGTATTGAAATATCAGATGAAAGCGTCTTCGCAAATGATGCGGCCACTGGGGACCAGAACGGTCCTGTGCCAGCGTGAAGCGGTACTGGTATTTCGGAACAGGCCGCAAGAGGAACCCGTCTCCAAGTTTCTGTAGTTCCCCGAGGGCGGCTCGTCCAATTAGGGGACTGTTCGGACGGACGCATTTGTAAGCGCAAACTCGGTGCGGAGTCACAGACCATCGACAGCGGGGAATATCGATTTCACCGCCAGAGAACGCGCATTTGAGCCAAGAGGAGGACCCGATTTGTGATGTTCAGGAAGCTGTCGGCTGGGGGCATCGTCATTCTGGGGGAAGTAGAACGAGTGGTTACCCGTCCATAGAATTCCACCGCTCCGGTGATTGCGAGTGTTTCAAAACCGTGCAAACAGTCAGAGGTGTCGCTACAAGCTGTATCCAGGCCAGTTGACAACTGTGGAGATTCCTGAAGACATGCCTGGGAGCCTATTGGGCCAAACAAAACCACAAGTATTACCGCCGTGGTGGCTGCTAAGTATATCCAGTGAATATAAGTTCCGCGGAGATTAAAATGCTCCCACGAAATTCTTTAAATCGTAAGCGGTCTGGCACAGTGGCCATAAGTCCGCGGTCGATCCTGCCAACGACGGCACATTTTACACTTCGGTGCTCGAATTGCTCGTCCCCCATGACGAGGGATGAGGCGAATGGTGTTGAATCTCAGTGTTTCTAGCATTGCACAGGACCTGGTATTGGGTCACGCCTTGCAAACAACTGCAGCGAAACAATCGTAATGGGATTCGAGAAATGCTGAACCTCTCGTCAAAGCCTGCGCCGCAAGGGAACAACGTGAATTCGATTGAACGCCAGCGGTTGGTGCTTGAAAACCTGGCTGAAGTACGGTACATCGCCCGGCGGATCCATGAGCGTTTACCGCCGCACGTGTCATTTGACGACCTGATCCAAGCTGGGATGCTCGGGTTGATCGATGCTGTCGATAAATTTGATCCGCAGAAAAACGTGGAGTTTCTTTCCTATGCGCGATATCGCATTCGCGGTGCCATTCTGGATAATCTGCGCCAACTGGATTGGGGTCCACGAAACCTGAGGCAGAAGGCACGCAGACTTGAACAAGCGAACCGCGAACTCACTGGCGAGCTCGGCCATGTTCCTTCGGGGTCGGAGATAGCCTCCAAGCTGGGTTTACCCATTGAAGACTTCCAGCGGCTACTTGGCGATCTGGACGGTCTCCGACTCGAAAGTTTGCATCTTTGGGTTGAGGGAGAGAATGGAGCGCAACATGTGCCAGTAGCGATTCGGCCGGAGGAGGATCCCTTTCAGATGACCTTTCGCCTGGAGCTCCGCCGTCTTCTACGGGAGGCCCTATCGGAACTGGACGGAAGGGAAGGAACCGTCTTGGGCATGTACTATCTCGAAGAACTTACGATGAAGAGAATCGGGGAGATTCTGGGAATTGACGAATCACGCGTGTCGCAAATTCACGCGGTGGCATTGCGTCACTTGCGCTCGCGTCTGGGACGATTTCATTTCTTTCCTCCATACCCTGAGAATGACTGGAGCCGGTCCTCAGACCGTGCCAAGGATTTGGTATTACCTGTTTAATGCTTTTTGTGGTTTGGTCCCTCGATGTCCTTCGCTGCGGCGCCAAGCAGCCTATTTCGCGCGTCGATCGCCTTTGAAGCGTTGCCAAGATTGGAACCAAGGCTTTGCTTTCTGTTTCGCTCCCGCTAGTGCCGTTCCAACTATTTGGGCCAAATGACCGTCCGAGCATCTTACGCGAACACGGAGAGAGTATTCTCGAAGAGATTTGCTGGAACAAGTTGGAACGGCACTAGTTCAAAAAATCCCGCGTCAACCCAAGCTGCTGGCTAATCTAGCTTTCCAGCTTGGGCGATTCGTGGAGCGTGGCGTTGATTAGGGAGTTGACGGGCGCGCGCGCAACCGGCGCATTGATGTCGTCATTCTCAACCCATCGTTTGGAGAGAGAATGGCTTTCATTACGCCCGGGCCGGTTTTCAGCCCCTCTGCGAACTCCCCCGTGGTCTCACCCTCGTCCGGTTCGGCTCAGCAGCCGCCGGGCCCGTAATCTTTCGAGCGCTGGCCGCGGAGCCTTTCTTGACAGTCTTGCTTCCAGCGCCCAGACTCGATGTATCCCCTTCCAGAAAGTTAGTTGTGTGAACCATCATGCGCCTTCTTGTCGCTGAGGCCGATTCGTCTCTTGCGGAGTTTCTTCAAGCTCGGTTTCAGCAGGAACAGTTCACCGTGCAAGTCGCGTCCGCCGGCAACCAGATTTCCGAATTACCGGAGAAAACTCCCCTTGATCTCGTGATCCTGGACCTCAATCTTCCGGGAATTCCAGGGCTGGAGTTTCTTCACACCATTCGCCGCCGCTGGCCGGAAACGCCCGTGATTCTCGTTTCCCAGGCCACCGCCGTGGAAGAGCGCGTTCGCGGCCTCAATGCCGGGGCCGACGACTTCGTCGTTAAGCCGTTCGCCGTTGCGGAACTTGTCGCCCGCGTGCGCGCAGTGCTCCGGCGCCGCAATCGTCCGGCCACGGACACTTTCCGTTTCGAGGATCTCGAGGTGAATCGTATCTCGCACAAAGTCAGCCGCAGCGGACGTGCCATTGAGCTGAGTCCCAAGGAATATGCACTCTTGGAATATCTTCTCCGCCATTCCGGCCGCCCCGTCTCGCGCACTTCCATCATCGAAGAAGTCTGGTGCTTGCACTCCGGTTCCATTACGAACGTCGTCGATGTCTATATCAATTACCTGCGCAAGAAGATTGACGCGGGCTGCGATCGCCCGCTCATTCGTACCATTCGCGGTGTTGGCTATCAGATTGGTGGAAATCACCTGCCCAAATAGTCGCGTCCTCCAGCAGCCTCACCCAAAGAAAATGAGCGCCCCAGCTTGGCCGGGACGCCCAATGAAGCAGAAGGGAACGCGGTTTTCTTAGCGCATCCCCGGGCCGTTCCCTGCGCTCGCGGACTGTGCATTCGGATTCAGACTCAGCATACCCTCGGTGGCCGAAACCGCCACCAACGAGCCGTCACGCCGCGTCCGAATCACGGGGAAGAAACCTTGCGACAGCGGATCGTCCATGTGTCGCCAGGATTTTCCGCCGTCGAACGACGCCAGCAGGCCCTGCTTCTGCAGTGACACCACCAACGCTTTCTCCGTCCCCGCCACCGACTGGAAGGACAATTCTCGGACGTCCGAGCGGTTCCAAGTGCGCCCGGCATCGTGCGAGCCGTACAAGCCCATATTCGACGTGATGAAGAGCGTGCTGTCATCCACGCGGTGAAGTCTCAGGTTCCCCGCCGCGGCAAACGCGAGTTCCTTGGCATCCCAAGTCGCGCCCTTGTCGCTCGAGTACAGCAGGTTTCGTTCAACGATTGCCCAAACCTGATTGCCGTCGGCAGCAACTTCCACCGATTGCGCCGGTTGGCGTGTCAGCGGATCCTTGCTGGCTGGCTTCCACGTCGCACCAGCGTCCTTGGAGACGAGTACGCCGCCGGCCGTCGCCGCGTACCAGGCATCGCTGCCGAACGCCATGCCATTCACTAGAAAAGCTGTCAGTTGAGGGACAGCCTTCTTCGGTGCCGCTGCCTTGGGAGCCACGCCCTTCTTGCCCTTGGCCGTTTTCGCGGCCGGAGCAGAAGTAGTATCCAGCACGTACAGCCCCGCGCGCAGCCACTTGTGAGCCGCGTCGTCATACATCATCCATCCGCCGTTGGTCAACGCCGCCCACCAACCGGTCGGCGCGGCATAGACGTGGCGCAGTTCCGTGCGCTTCAGCCCCGGTCCGAGCGTTGTCCAGGAGTTGCCGCCGTCCTTGGTCGCCAGGAAAGCATTATTGTCAAACGTCAGCACTACCAGGGCGCGTTCCGGATGCTCGCGGTCCAACGCCACATCCGAAATGTGCTGGTGTTGGAAGCCGTTGTTCGCCGAGGTGAATGACGCGCCGCCATCCGTGCTGATCTGGACTCCCTCGCGCTCCGTTCCAATGATTATTTTCTGCGGGTTCTTCTGGTCAATGATCAGCGCGTTGATGATCCAATCGCCCGGTGTCACACGTTTGAAATCCTTCTCGTTCACCGTCTTCCAAAGGCCGCTGGTCGTCCCCGCGTACAGAATGCTTGCATTCGTGGGGTCCATGCGGATCAACTGCGTACGGCGGAACACCGATGGGATGCCTTGATACTTTACCCACTGCTGCCCGCCATTCATGCTGTGATAGATCCCGGAGCACGCCGTGGCGTGCACGCTTTCCACATTCGCGGGATCGACAATGATGCTCATCACATCGGAGTCATCAATCATGCCTTTCACCACCGGGAACCAGTCTTTGCCGCCATTCGTGGTCTTCCAGGGCAGGTGATAGGTTCCGGCATAGATGACGTTGGTATCCTTCGGGTCGAAGGCCACCGAGTCAAAATTCCGCAGGTCCGAATGATTGGCAGGCGTAATGCGCTCCCAGGTGGCGCCTTCGTCGCTGGAGCGGTACACGCCGCTGAGCGCGCCGGCCAGCAACAGTTTCGGATCCGTCGGCGCTTGCGCCAGCGCTCTCACGGTCTCGTGCGCCAGTCCAATAATGTTCCAGGTGTGCCCGCCGTCGTCGCTGCGGTAGACCCCGCCGCCGCCCGAATACAGCGTCCAGGTGCTCGCGTAGAGTCGCTGCGCATCCCGCGGGTCCACGATGACGTGCGTAATTACGTCATCTTGCCCGGTGCCGATGCGGCTCAGCAGTTGCCAGTGTGCGCCTTCGTCGCTCGACGCGAAAACGTGACCATCCGCCGTTCCCAGATAAAGACTTTCGATGTTATTCGGATCTGCAGCCAGAGAAATGACCGTTCCGCCGGGAGGCCCCACTTGCCTCCAGGTCTGCGCCTTCGCAGAAACGGCGAAAATCACCAAAAGCGTGGCTAACCCCAAAAGCACACGTTTCATTTGCATGCGATTCTCCCAGAGCGCCGGTGCGCCCACAAGAACTTAGTGTAGGTAAGCAGTGCGGAAAGGCACGCTGGCCTAAGGTACAGATTCCGGGCAAGATGTTTATAGTACTAGAACCAAGCAGACCGACTGCCCGTACTCTTGCCTCCCCCCCTTCCCGAGTGGCAACTTATTTCCACCGCTGGGGTTGTACCCAATAGGAACCCAATGAGCGTATCAATAGGTAGGGGTTCCCGGGACCCATCTGCTAGCTCCGGGTTCCTCATCAGGGGAGAAAGTTATGATGGCCAACCTTACCACCAGGAGCACGATTGCATTGCTGCTGTGTCTGGCCGCTTCATTGTTTTTGTTGTCGTCCGTCGTCAAGGCGCAAGGCCCGGAGAACGACGCCACCGTCGCCTCAGGCGATGTCGGTCCAAGTGCCGACGACACCCAAGATCCTCCGTCGCGCGTAGCCCGTATCAGTTTCACCGATGGATCCGTATCTCTGCAGCCCGGCGGGACCGGCGATTGGGGTACTGCCACCAAGAATCGCCCCATGACCATCGGCGATAAGCTCTGGGTGGATCAGAACTCCCGCGCGGAATTGCAGGCGGGACAAGCCGCCCTCCATCTGGGCAGCATGACTGCGATCTCCTTCCTGAATCTCGATGAGAACATCACCCAAGTACGGCTCGCCGAAGGCAAGCTCAACTTCCGGGTGCGCGAAATCGTTCAGGGTGACAACTACGAAGTGGACACGCCCAATCTTGCTTTTACCGTTCGCGAGGCGGGTGCCTTCCGCATCGACGTCAACGAGAACGGCGACTACACCAGCGTTACCGCGATCCGTGGTCAAGGTGAAATCGCTGCCGGCGGGCAGACTTATCCCCTTCACGCCGGTGAGCGTGCCGACGTCACCGGTACAGACAACAACGTGAAATTCTCGACCGCCGCTGCCCCGGCGCCCGATGATTTGGATCGCTGGGCGCAGGATCGTGACCTGAAGGAAGACAACTCCCCATCGGCCAAATATGTTTCGCGCGATACGGTCGGATATAGCGACCTGGATGATTACGGCACTTGGAGCGAACAGCCTGACTACGGTCCGGTCTGGACACCCAACACAGTCGAACCCGGCTGGGCACCTTACAGCTACGGCTACTGGAACTGGGTCGGCCCCTGGGGCTGGACTTGGGTCGGTTACGAACCATGGGGTTTTGCTCCGTTCCACTATGGCCGCTGGAACTGGTTCGGTTCCTACTGGGGTTGGTGCCCCGGCCCGATGTATGGGCGGCCCTTTTATGGTCCGGCGTTCGTCGGATTCCTCGGCGGCGGGTTCGGATTTGGCTTTGGATTTGGCCATGCGTGGTTCCCGCTGGGCTGGGGTGAGCCGTTCCATCCGTGGTATCACGCCGGCGGCGCCTACTGGCGCAACGTGAACGTTCACAACACGTTCATCCGCAACACCAACGTCATCAGCGGGAGGGGCAACTTCAATTACCGCTATGCGCACAACGCCAACGCGGTTACCGCCGCCTCTCATAGCGCCTTTGTGAATGGCCAGGCCATCAATCGTGGCGCAACACATCTCTCGGAATCCGCTCTGCGTGGCGCTAGAGTAACCAACAACATCAATGCGTCCCCGACGCGCGCAAGTTACCTCGGTGCTTCCAATTCCCATGGCCGCGTCGCCACACCTTCTGCCAGTGTTCAGAATCGCAGCGTGATGGCGCGTACTGCTCCCGCAGTATCGGCTTCTCATCTGCCGGTGCGCACCATGAACAATTCGACTCTTAGGCCGGGCAACTCCCCGGCTGCCGGCACGGCGCGGTCTGCAGGCACTCCGTCAGGAATGAGCGCCAACCGCCAGTCGCAGCTCTCCTCCAATCGTCCGCCCTCTGCCATGCAGCAGGGTTCCAGGCCGTCGGGTTCGATGAATTCATCGGCCCGCCCAAACACTTCCTCGCGCACTTGGAGTGCGCAGGGCAACTCGACCGACTCGGGCCGGGCCCCGCAAGGTTTCGGCAGCACGAATCGGCCCTCGAATTCCGCGTCGGCGGCTCGCTCGAATGCCAACAACCGTCCGCCCTGGGCTGGCTCTGGCGCGGCCCCCAATTCGGCGTCTCGCAACTCCACGAATCGTCCGCCTAGCAATATGAACGGCAACCGCTCCTACAGGCCACCGTCTTACAACGGAAACCGTGGCTACTCTGCGCCACGCAGCAATTCCGCTCCGCGCAGTTACGCGCCGCCCCACGGCTCATCGGCGCCGCGAAGCTACTCTGCTCCACACTCTTCCGGTGGCGGTAGCTCTCATGGCGGTGGCGGTAGCTCTCATGGCGGTGGCGGTAGCTCTCATAGCAGTGGCGGTAGCTCTCATAGCAGTGGCGGCAGCTCACATGGTGGCGGCGGCGGATCCCACGGTGGCAGCCATCGCTGAGTAGACTTGCTTTTTCTGTCGAAGCTGCTTTAGCTGTTCTCAACTGAAGGCCCGTCCCACGATGCCGGATGGGCCTTTCATTTTTTCGCTCTCTCGCCCACTTGTGCTTTTCGCATCCGCACCGCGTGTTGCTGCAACTCTCTGCTGGCTGACCGTGTTACACATAGTAGCGTCAGGAAGTCCGGGGCGTGACACCGCTCGCGGCTATTAACGCCGCGCAGCTTTTGATCACAAACCGGCGCCAGCCCGTCGCTCATCCGCGGTCCATCCTCACGCGGAGGGCTTTGGCACATGGTTAATGAGGGTGGCAAGCGCTCCAGGAGAGAAGAAAGCACCATGAAAACACGTTCATTCTATTCGCTCGCACTGTTCACTTTCGTTCTCGCAGTAGCCTTAGCTTTTCCAATGCGTGCGGCGGCCGACGATGACGATCCGCCGGGCCGCGTCGCTCGTCTTAGCGTCACGAACGGTCAGGTCTCTTTTAATCCAGCCGGCACCGATGACTGGGTTTCCGCCGTCCCGAATCGTCCCATCACCACCGGTGACAAGCTCTGGACCGATAAGGACTCTCGCGCCGAGTTGCATGTTGATTCCGCTGCCTTTCGCCTAGCCGGCGAAACCGGCCTCTCTTTCCTCAATCTGAATGACCAAATGATTCAACTTAGCATTACCGAGGGCACCGTCAGCATCCGTGTACGGCGTTTGGGGGACGGCGAAAACATCGAAGTCGACACGCCCAATCTTGCCTTCTCCATTCTTCGTCCTGGCCGCTACCGCATCAACGTCAACGAAGCTGGCGACACCACTATCGTCAGCGTTCGCGATGGGGAAGGCGAAGTTACCGGCGGCGGCTCCGCTTACACTGTCCACCCGGGGGAGCAAGGCTATTTTTCCGGCACGGACACTCTCGATGCAGACATCGAGGGTCTTGCCGATGCAGATGATTTCGATAACTGGTGCGATGAGCGCGATCTCCACGAAGATCACGCCGTTGCCCGCCGCTACGTCTCCGACGATGTCATCGGCTACGAAGATTTGGACGAGAACGGCGGCTGGCGCCCGGTTCCCGACTACGGCACGGTTTGGTTTCCCCACGTGACCATAGTCGGCTGGGCCCCCTACCGCTATGGCCACTGGGCCTTCATAGCTCCCTGGGGCTGGACTTGGATTGATGATGCGTCCTGGGGCTTTGCTCCGTTCCACTATGGCCGATGGATCTTTGTGGCTGGTGCCTGGGGTTGGGTACCCGCGCCACCCCGTGTTGTCGGTATTGCTTATGTCCGTCCGATGTACGCCCCTGCTCTTGTTGCCTGGGTCGGGGGACCCCACTTTGGTGTCGGCGATGGCGTTGGTATCGGTGTCGGCGGCTTTGCCGCCGGCGTGAACGTAGGCTGGTTTCCGCTGGGACCGCGTGAAGTCTTCGTGCCTTCCTATCCCGTCAGCCGTGGGTACGTGAATAGGGTGAACATTTCAAACACCACCGTGAATGAGACCGTGGTCAACAACTACTACAACACGACCATCGTTAACAGAAACGTGAATGTCAACAATGTTAGATACGTGAACCAGGGCGTTCCGGGTGCGGTTACCGCTACATCGCCGCACGCGTTCACCTCCGCCCAGCCCGTTTCACGCAATCTCGTCGCCGTTAACCAAAGGGAAGTGGCTTCCGCTCCTGTGGGCGTCTCCGCCCCCTCTATCGCGCCGCCCAAGCAGGCCGTGATGGGTTCGGGCGCAGCGACCAATGTGCATCCACCCGTGGCTATCACGAACCGCTCAGTTGTGGCTAAAACCACTCCTCCTCCGCCTCCGCCTTCCTTTGAAAAGCAGCAGGCTGCCATCCAAGCGAATCACGGACAGCCAATCTCTCTTGCCCAAACGCGACAGATTCAGCCCGCGCGTACCACCGCAACCGTGGCGCCCGTCAAGATCGCTCCCCCGTCCACTCCGGCCACACCTCGCGTAAACGCGATTCAGGGGCAGGGAAATCGGCCGTTACAAACTACGCAGCAACCCGGCCAGAACAATCCCAATCGCCCGTCCAATGCCGCGGGAGCACAGACCAATCAAGGCGGAATTCAAAACAACCAGGGTGGGAAGCCAGCCAATGCCCGCACCCTCAACGATCGCCCACCCTCTGCTCGGCCTGTTGTCATCGACAATGATCAACTCGAGCAAAAGCATCAGCAGCAACTCGAGCAGCTTCATCAGAAGCAGGACCAGGAACGCCAGCAACTCGAGCAGCAGCAGTACCAGGCGCAGCAGAAGCTCCAGCAACAGAAGCTCGACGCCAGCAAACAGCAGGAGCTAAACCAGCAGCACCAGCAGCAGCTTGAGCAACAAGCACAGAAGCACAATCAGGAGAAGCAACAGCTGAATCAGCAGCAGAAGGCCGAGCATGCCAAGGCAGCGTCGTCAGCGAAGCCCAAAAACGATGATAAGCCGCATAAATGATGTTCATCTTCGCCATTCCTCTAGTTCTACGGTCCGTGTAGGGGTCCAGCACCGCTGGACCCCATCTCGGCAAGCGGTAGAACTCATATTCATTCCGAACGGAGCGAAGCGTTTTTCTTTCGCGCTTGACCTAGCTCCGTCATTCCGAACGGAGTCTGCGGAGTCACGTACTTTTTTCCATCGCACTCCTTTTCTTCGATGAATTCCTCTTTTCTTCTTATCGTGATACCAGAGCCTTTCGCCATGATCGTCTTCCCGTTTCCTGATCTCTGATCGCTGATATCTGATATCCGTTTCCTTGCACGACAGCGCCCGCCCCTCTCTCCGCACTTGCCGATTCTCTCCTCCCCTGTGGTATCTTCAAAATAGCCCGCTATGCCTTCCGCTTCGGTTACATCCCAACTCTTCCGCCGTGTCATGGGGCACTTTGCGACCGGGATCACCGTGGTCACCGTCGAACGCGAGCCCGGCAAAGTCCATGGCATGACCGCCAACTCCTTTACTTCCGTTTCCCTGCAGCCACCGCTGGTTTCCATTTGTGTAGACGAGGAAAGCCGCCTGCTCTCTTTCCTCAAGTCCCAGCGGCGCTTCGGCGTAAGCATTCTGAGCGATACCCAGCAGGCGCTCTCCAAGCATTTTGCGACCGGCAAACAAGGGCCGGACGCCGACACGCGACTCGGCATCCGCTATCGTTGGACCGAATCGCGCATCCCCGTCCTCGCGGATGCTTTGGCGCATCTCGCCTGCAATGTCGTTGCGGAATATTCGGCGGGAGACCACACCATCTTCCTGGGTGAAGTCGAAACCGTGGATTTGGGCGAGGGCCAGCCGCTGCTTTACTACCGCGGCCACTACCGCGCTCTTCAGCCCTGAGGCATCATCCACCACTCAAGATTTGTCATTCCGACCGGAGGGACGGCGGTTTTGGCCGTCCCAGAGCGGAGAAATCGCTCCTCAACCTCGGTTGTCAGGTTAATGTTGGTGATGTACAAACGACCTTTGACAGCTTGTCTATCTGAGGGAGAGTGCGCTTAGCGTTCCGAGCTTCCAAACGGCTGCGCGGATTCCGCCGAATCGCCCTGCTCTTTCCGGTGACTCTTCACTTCCCGCAGCGCGTAGATCGCTTTGTTCTGTGATTCGTAATAGGTGCGGGAACCGATCTCTCCCAGCAGGCCCATGGAGATAAACTGAATCCCGCTGACAAACAGGGCAATCGCCAGCAGCAGCAGCGGCCCGTGCTGCGTCATGATGTTTTCGTTGAGGAAGATTTTCTTCACGACTAGGACGGATCCGAGGATGAATCCCGATCCCGTCCCCGCCAACCCCAGCAGCCCAAAAAACTGCAGCGGCCGCGTCGAATAATCCAGCAGGAATTTCACCATGATCAAGTCAAAAAAGACGCGGATACTCCGCCCGATCCCGTAGTTCGAACGCCCGCTAGTGCGCTGCGGATTGGAAATCGGCACTTCCGTGATGCGCGCACCCAAGGAACTTGCCAGCGCAGGTATGAACCGGTGGAGTTCTCCATAGAGCTGGATTTCCTGCAAAATCTCGCGGCGGTAGGCCTTGAATGTCGTGCCGAAATCGTGCAGTTCGATTCCGGAAAGCTTGGCCATCAACCAGTTCGCGATGCGGCTCGGCACTTGGCGCATCAGCCAGTGGTCGTTGCGGGAGCGCCTCCAGCCGCTGACCAGGTCGTAGCCTTCCTCGATTTTTTCCAGGAATCGCGGAATCTCCGCGGGATCGTGTTGCTGGTCTCCGTCCATGGAGATCACGATGTCGCCCCGCGCAAAGTCGAACCCCGCCTTCAGCGCCGGCGTTTGTCCAAAGTTGCGCCGCAGCCGGACCACGTTCACGCGCCGGTCGTGCTCGTAAATCTCCGATAGCACCTTGTACGAGCTGTCTTTGCTTCCATCATCCACGAACACCATCTCGTACGGCTCGCCGAGCGAATCCATCACTTCCGTCAGCTTCATGTACAAATCCGGAATGTTTTCCTGTTCGTTGTAGAACGGAACCACAATCGAGTAGCGGATCGGCGACTCAATTCCCATAAGGCTGCTCTTGAACCTCTTTCGAATGACTTGCCCGGCGCCCCTCACGCCGACTGGCTGGAACCCTGCCTGCTGTCACGCGCAACTTTATCCCAACGCGCCGCTAAAACCGTAGTTTATCAGGCGTATCCCTCGCTTGGCGACAATTTTTCTGACCCCTGGGTCGGTCAGAATGTCCATCTCGGTCTTCCTTGAATCCTGCAGCCGGGTGGCGGTTTGCCGCAGCTCCTCGTCCACATAGCCCGGGTGGCACATCAGTTCGGTTGTGCCCTCCGGCAAATTCTCCAATAACTCCTCGATCCCTTCGCGGGTCAATTGGCCGGTCTGTGCGATCCCGCAGAAGTAGTCGCTCGTGGCAACCCCCTCGCGCTCTGCTAATCCCTGGGCATCCCGCGCCAGCATCTTCAGCCCGCGCGCCTGCACCCCCTGTTTCATAACCACGCTCGCGTGGTGCGACGCCCCTGCCGATAACGCCGAGCGCAGCTTCGGTTCCTCATGCGCCACACGAATTGCCCTGATCCCATGCTTCTTTGCCAGCCGCAACGCCAGTTCAAATAGCCCCGGCAGCATATGCACGTGCTTGTGCCCGTCCAGGTGCGTGGGCGAAATCCCGGCCTCGCGAATCTTCCGAATCTGCGCGTCCCACTCCCGCTCCACTTCATCTAGTGACAAGCTGCGGCTGGCAATACGCAGCAGCAGGCTCTCCGGCCCACCGTGCAATTCGCCTGCCGCATTCAAAAGACCCGGTACCTGATCGGCGGGAGCAGCCGGCGGGCCGTCGCTCAGGTTCAGGTGCACGCCAGTTCCCAGCTCCGGATTCTTCCGGGCCGCGTCAATCCCCGAATCGAACGCCCGCCCGTTGGCCAGCAGCGTTGCGCTGGTCACCAGGCCCTTGCGGTGGGTCTCCACGATCCCCCGGTTCACCCCTTCCGTCCATCCAAGGTCATCCGCATTGACGATCAGATTCCGCACTTTTGCCTTTCATTTACCCTGCTTACCCCGAGCAGCGAGGGGAGCCTCGAAGGGCCTGCCATGCTTGCGTTCACCCTCGAAGGGAGCTTCGAGGGGAGTCGCGAGGGGAGCCTCAAAGGGCCTGTCCTAAGCGTCAAAACCCCTGTCCTTTCGGACAGCTACTCTTAGGCTTCCGTACCATTGACCCTTCTTTGTTGTAACTCTAGCATGATCAACAAGACAGTTTGTGGAACAGCGCTGCTCTCGGTCGCGCCGCGGCTCTTGTTCGGCCGCGACCTGCGCGCGTTCTATGCGGCTTTCTCTGCAGCCGGCCAGCACGCTCTGTTTCTCCGCTGGCTCTCGAGGCCATGATGCATGTCAAGTTGCAGGAATTGAAGCAGGTAGGAATACGCTACCGCGAAAAGCGCCGCGGACGCCGCATGAACTCCCGCGTCCCCATCCGCCTGGAATGGGATGCATCCACCAGCAATCGCCAACGCGTCGAGGCCTTTACGCGGGTTGTGAATCCTTACGGCTGCATGGTCATGATTTCGGAGTCGCTGGAGCTGGACCATCGCCTGGCCCTGACCAATCTCGCGACCGGTGCCAGCAACGCCGCTGTGATTGTCTGGAAAGGGAATCAACAACCCGAAGGCTGGGAGTACGGCATTGAGCTCGTTGCGCCGGATATGGACTTCTGGGGGTTGGAACTGTGACGCCTATGCATAAAGCGACGCCGCCGACGCCCGGTGCGGCTGCTCCAAACGTGAAGCGCAGCGCCAACACGGTTCGCCCGCAAACCAATGAAGAGCGCCGCCGCGCTCAACGTGTGTTCCTCAGGATGCCCGTCACCGTGCACCTCGAGGGCAAACCCAATCCCATTCACGGCACCACGCACACCGTCAGCGCCAGCGGCGCGATGCTCATTCTGCCCCAGGGCTTGCCCACAGGCACAAAGGTTTCCGTTGAGAATCCCAAGACTCAGAAAACCGTCGAGGCCCACGTCGTGCGCCCGCCCGTGATGAGCGCCGAAGGCTCACTCGTCCCCATCGAGTTCACCGCGCCCTCCCCGCAGTTCTGGAATATCTTCTTCCCGCCCGCCGCCAACTGAACTTGCCACGCGGAACCCTCCCGGGTCCGTTCGCCACTGACATTCCCTGAAGAGTGTCCGTGGCCGACACACCCACCCACACTGATCGTGCCTTATCAGGATTTGGTGATCGGCTGTGGCAGAGAAGCGAACCCCGCCGGTTGCAGGATGACGCTCGGGCGCGACTACTGAATCGTGAGCCAGACAGTCGAATAGTGAGACACAGGACCCGTTTCGCCTGACACCTGAGCATAACTGGTCCCCGTCGCCACGACGTTGACCGTCGAAGACTGCGAGCCCTGGTTCTGAGAGTCTCCACTGTACTGCGCATAAATTTGATGCGTTCCCACAAGTGGCAAGGCAACCTGCGCTGTTACTGCACCGCCTACGATATTGAGTGGCGGAGTGAGGGCGCCGTCGCTCCCGTTCTCCCAGAAAGTGATCGTGCCAGTTACGGTTTTCGAAGAACTCACCTTTGCTGTAAGGGCAATGGACGAGATGCCCGCAGGCACCTTGGTGGCCGAGGCAGTGATCGCCACCGAGGTTGGCACAAGGCCACCACCTCCGCCACCACTTCCCCCGCCACAGCCAAGAGCCCAAACCACGAGACACGTAGCTGCCGCACCAAAGGCAACACGGTGATGGCGTCTACGACTCGGTATGAGCAACATCAACAAGGTGGCAATCCCAATACAGCCAAGACACAACCGCCCGCCGCTCATCCAGAAGGGCCATATCAGCGCAGAGTGCTTCTGGCGCACGGCGGCCGTCGTGGCGTTGGATGGACCGATCGTGGCAAAACTTACCGTCGTCGTCGCGGAATTGTTATTTGACAGATTTACAGAAGCAGGGCTTACCGAACACGTGATCCCAATCATGACAGGAGCAGCACAGGACAAAGTGACGGTGCTGCTTAAGCTGGTCGTAGGTGCGATGGTAACCGTCATGGAACCGGTTTGACCGGCTGTGATGGTCAAAGCCCCGGGGTTCGGCGTCAGCGAGAAATCCGGGAGAACGACTGTCAGGAAAGCACTGGTCGCCGAAACAACGCCGTAATTGCTGTCGCCGCTATAGATGATGTTGAAGCCTTCGCTGTCTGACGGCGTGATGGTGGCGGTCAAGTGGATTTCCCAATTTCCGCTCGCATCCGCAATTGTTGTTGACACGCCGCTCGTGATTTGGCCGTCTGCGCTGCCATACAAAGAAACCGTTCCCGTCGGTTTTAGGGCCGTGTTCGACATTGGAACGGATGTGTCTATGATGCCCGTTATCGTCACAGTGCTACCGTAATTTACCGTTGACGGGCTAAAGCTGATGCTGGCTGCTGCACCGTGGAGCACGTTGACCGGAGCCGAAGTGGTTGAGGCGGCGTAATTCGAATCACCGCTATATTGAGCGGAGAGGGTATGTGAACCCGCGGTAGCGATCGTCACATCCGTCTGATTGACCGAGAACCAGGGTGCCGAGCCGTTCTGCCCTGCTCCGCCGGTCACGGGAACTGGGCTACCAAGCTGCGTCGCTCCATCAGAGAAGGTAATTGTGCCTGTCGGCGCCACGCCGGACTGGGTTTGCGTGCCTCCAGTAATACTAACTCCAAATGTGACGCCCTCGGTCGGATTGGCGACCAGTACTTGCTCGGTGATCGATGTAGGAGCGGGTGCAACCGTAAGCGAATAACTGCCGACGCTGGACTTAAAGCTATTATCGCCGCTGTAGGTGGCAGTGAGCACGTGGCTGCCACCAGACAACTGAATCGTTTGGTCCTCGGTAAAGCCCTCGCTGTTAAGCGCGAATGTCCCGCTATCGAGAGGCGTGGCAGCCCCACCGTTAATAGCATCGGTCCACGCTACCGTTCCTGTGGGGCAGCTGGGCGGCGTGCATACCGGCTTAGGGGGGTAGGACAAAGTCGCCTGTGCATTGCCCACGTCAATCCTGGCGATGTAGGGAGAGCCGTACACGATCGAGGTTGGATTGTTTCCCGTCTCTCGACCCGAGGTGGGATCAAAGGTCGGAATACTCATCAAGGTCTTGCTAGTTTCCGCCGTAATCGAGACTGCAATCGGACTTGAATCGCTGCTTCCGAATGCTGCGTCGCCTTGATAATGCGCTGTGAGGTTATAGGACCCTCCCGGAAGAATGACACTCGTGCTGCTGGCGGCACCGCTCGACAGAGCAAGAGCCTGAATACCGAGTGATGCGCTCAGAGGTCCGCTCGGGTTCGCGGGAGTCGGATTCGGCGTGGCCATTAGAGCCACCTGCCCCGTGGGAGTTCCTGTTGCCCCGCTGCCCGCGCTCACATCACTGGTCACACCAACCGTGGCACCGTGCGCGACGCTGATCGAGCTAACGGGGCTCCCGTTAACAGTAGCGCTCAATGTGGTCGTGGAAGGCAGAAAAGTGATCGAGGACCAATTGTTCACCAGGTTCTGTGCGTTCACCGAGCCCAGGCCAGTAGCCAAGTCATATCCGGCACCTGCGCTATAGCCGGAAAGGATGCCATATTGATCCTTGGAGCTCGATGTTGTGCAATTCAGGCTGCCCTTGGTGCAGGGCATCGCAATGGTTCCCGAGGTCACATCGTTGAATACGCAGGTGCTCGCCGGACCTGTGCTGGAGTTGCAATTTGCGGGAGTTTGTTTCGCCGCAAGTTTATAAAAGACTACGTTCGCGCTGCCTTGTCGGGATTGCGTCTTTTGGTTAACCAGCGCCATGATACCGGCGAACGCCGGGGACGATGCCGATGTCCCGCCGACTGTTAGAAAACTCGAAGTGCATGTACCAAATGCTCTGTCGGCCTCGCATACGGCATAAGCAGTTCCGGTAAATCCATCTCCGGAAAATAGAGACACGTCGGGGACAGCACGACCCCCATTGAGAGGAACGCCCACTCCCGTTTGCCATGACGGCTTGGCGTAGCCACCTGCACAGCTCGCCGGAGTTTGGCCTGATGGAGTCGTGCAATTGCTCTGGCCGCCGCTCCCTCCGATGGTGAAGACCCAGTTCACCAATTGAGAATTATTGCAGTTCGTCTCGGGGTTTGTGCTGAAGCCGATGCGAGGATCGCCAAAGACCGCGTTGGTACATGAATCGTTCCAGGTGGTTTCGGGGATGTACCTGAGTGCAGATTTCTGCGTTGCCGGATCGTTGGTGATGCTCCAGTAGGGCGACTCGCTGAAAATGTCATTGAAATCCGTCCCTCCAACTGCGATGTTGAAGGGCGTGGAGGCAATCCCGCTCACCTGCAAACCGTTATTTGCCGGCTGAGGTTCAGTCCCCCGATTGAAATCACAGCCCGCCGAGCCATTATCTCCCGATGCGACAAACACCGAGATGCCCTGCGCGGCAGCTTGCTCCCAGAGATTATTGAAGAATTGATTGCCCGCTGTTCCGAGATAGAGCTCGCAGTTTCCAAAGCTCATGCTCATGACAGGGGCCAGATTGTTGTCAACAGTGTATACGGCCGAAAGATCCACGCCTGAGCTTGTCTCTGTGGATTGTGAAACCACCAGCTTGATGGTTGCACCCTTGGCCACTGCTCCGGACCATTCCACGTCAAGGTCAGCTTCGGTTTCGGGGCCCGGTACCAAACCCGGATCCAGACCATTCAGAACGATGACCGGGTCATTGGCAGGCAACCCGAAAGATGAACGAAAATTGTGAACGTCATCCAGGCTTATGTTTGACTCCGCGACAATCGCGATCGTTTGTCCCGTGCCATCAATCGCTGGCGTAGCGTTCCACAGTGGCAGCACGTTGTAAATGGTCGCAAAATCATATGGCACGACCGCGTTGCAGTAGATCGCCTGGCCGGTGTTCGAGTTAATGCCGCACTGATACGTGAATTCGGGGTTTTCAGGCTGGGTTAACTTGGCCTTGCCCGTTTCCTTCGATCTCGTGAATACCCCGACAGCGCGATACATGGTCTGCCGCGGAAAACTATTCAGTGACACAACCCCCGCCACCACTGGCGCCAGCGCCGCGGGAATCTGCGGATCACTCGCGTTTGCCGTGTACGTTTTCCCTTCCACCTGGTACTGGCGGATCTCCGTCCCGAACGCCGCGCGCACCTGCGCCGCGCTCCCCGAAAACTCAATCACCGTTTTCCCGCTGTACACCTTTTCGACCGTGAAGCCCTGGCCAGACAACCATTGCGTCACCGACTGGATGTCCGCATCCGCTGGCCCGTACTGCGCCCCAAATTCCTGCGGTGTCAGCCATTGATGGTAGTTCGGCGAGCCTTTGTCCTGCTGCTTTTCCAGATAATCCTGCAGCGCCGATTCCTGCTCATCGCTGCGCTTCAGCAGCATCAACATTCTCGTCATCGGCAGGCTTTCCGATGCCGCCCCGCGATCAAACTCCGCGCGCGCCAGGGGGTGGACGTTTCCTGCCAAGGTCACGCGCCTCGCGTTGTCCACGGCCTCCACCACGCGCGGCTGTGCCTGCCCCTGCGCACGCGCTGGATTCAGTACCAAAAGGGAACTAACAAACAGAAGACCACTCGAGAGGAAACGCAGACGAGGGCTCATACTCCGTCTCCACGTGCCTGGAATTTTCTTCGGCCAGCCGACCGTACCAATCTGGTGCGGAGCTTAGCACCTCGTCTTGCCTCTGTCGAGATAATGACGTAGGCCCGGCGTCACCCCTCCACCATCTCGCGCGTCACGCCCCTAGGGTCACCCGACCACGCCCCCCACGCAAAAAAAGGCGCGCCGTCTGCCCGGCGCGCCCTTCTTCTGTTCGATGATATGTCCGATTCGTCCCTGAAAACTGATCTAATTCACTGTAATCGATACGCTTCCGCTCGACGATGAATAGTTCGAGTCGCCCGGATAGGTCGCGTTGATCGTCCTTGTGCCTCCACCCCCGCCACCTCCGCCTCCTCCACTGCTCCCCCCGCCGCAGCCAGCGATTACCCCAGCCAGTACCACGAACGCCACCAGCGAGGCCACAGCAAAGGCCCTTCGCCTCCGCGCTGGCACCCAGCGCAGACCCAAGGCAAACAGCAGCAGGCTCGCCAGCGCCAGAATCATCGGTATCACCGGCAGACCTGGACCCCTAGGCCCACCCGCTGGCGGCGGGTACAGCCCCGAAATGGCCGTGGATAGCGTGGCCGTGCAATACGCCGTGCCGTTCGTAGTGTTCTGTGCGCCGCTTGTCTGCACGCACGTTGCGGAGCCCAGGCTGGTGCTCCCGTTCGTGAAGGAAACCGAGCCCGATGGTCCGGCGCCGTTGCTATTAGTCTGCACCTGCGCCGTCAACACTACGCTCGCCCCGGAGGTGATCGAGGATAAATTGCTGGTCACCGCAACGCCCGTCGGAGTCGCCTTGCTGATTGTCACCGAGAGTGTGTTGCTCGAATTGCTCGAGTTATAGCTGCTGTTCGCGGCAGCAGCATACGTAGCCGTGATCGCATACGTCCCAGGTGCAAGTTGGATTGCCTGATCTTCGGCGAAGCCGCGATCATTCAGCGCGGCGACGCTTGTCGGATTTGGCGTGCCATTCACATTCGCGAAATCGGGTAAAGGTGCATTATGGTTAAACAGTTGAACTGTCCCTGTCGGGCAAACGAAATTGACCGCGCCCGTTGAGACATTCTGGCAGGTTGTCCCACTTCCGTTTGCCACGTCTACACGCAAAATATAGGGTGATCCGTACGCTACTGTTTGCGCAGAAGTCGATAGAACGGGCGTCGTCCCATTGAAGGTTACCCAGCTTACGATCGGCTTACCGGCTTGCTTGGCCACCGTCACAGCCACGGCACCTGAGTCACTAGGCCCAAACGTCCCATCGCCCCCATAGTGGGCCTTCACACTGTAATTTCCTGCCGGAAGAAACGTTGTCGAACCGCTAAAGTTTCCGCTCCCATCCAAAGTGAAGCTGTCAATTGGCGCGTTTGTCGCGGCATTTTCCAAGGTCACCACCCCCGTGGGAGTGCCCGACCCTGCGCTCTTCGTCACTGACCCACTAACGCTCACGCTGACATCCAGCGTGGGCGGGGAAGATATGGGATTCAAGCTAGTTGTGGTCCCGGTAAAGATCGCGCTCGCCCAGTGGGCCAGCAGGTTGGTGACATTTACGCTACCCAACCCCGTCGCCAGGTCGTAGCCCGTGCCAGCCGCATAGGCGATGGTGTTCCCCCCCGGTGTCGTAGTTATCACACCGAACCCGCCGGAAGATGTCTTGCTGCAATCGGTTGAGGCGCCTGGACAGGGCACGGAATTGTTCCCCGTGGTGATGTCGTGGAACACCCCGCTCGTGTTCGCCAGGCTATACAGCTCGTAGTTGGCTATCCCCTGACGCTGTCCGGTCTTTGCATTGATCAGCGCGATAATCGCCGCGAACGTCGGCGTTGCGGCGGAGGTCCCGCCGACCGCCTGAAAATCGTGGTATGGCGAGGTGCTGGTGAATTTCGTGAGATTGCATCCCGTATCGCCCGCAATGTCTTGATCGGATTCACAGACAATGAAAAACGATCCGTTCAGTCCATCGCCGGAAAATAAAGAGACATCGGGAAGGTCCCGGTTGGCGTCCCCGAAACCGGTCTGCCACTTTGGCTTCGGATAACCAGTGCACGCCGTCCCAGCTGGGTTCCACACTCCACAGTTGCTCGGTCCGCCGCTCCCAGCCGCGATGTTGAGGGCTGACGAGCCGCTCGTCACCAAAGAGCATCCGCTCAACCCGGCTGCCGCGCAGGAGTCATTCCACGTCGTTTCCGGGATGTAACTCTTCGCGGAATTCACCGTGCCAGCCGTGGTGTCCCAGTAGGTTCCTACGCCGGCCGCGTAGTTAAAGTCCGTGCCGCCCATAGCGATGTTGTATGGGGTTGACGCTATACCGCTCACCGCGAGTCCGCTGGTTGCTGACGTCTGTGTGGACGCGTCATCACATCCTGCCGAACCGTTGTCACCCGCGGCGACGACGACCGTAATACCCTCGGCCGCTGCTTGCTGCCACAGCGCGCTGTAAAACGCATTGCCGTTTGCTCCCAGGTTCGATTCACAAGAGCCGTAGCTCTCGCTCAAGACGGGCGCAACATTGTTATCCACAATGTAGATTGCGGACGCGTCGATTCCGTCCACGAAGTCCGTCTGCGTGCCTTGCGTGGTCACGAAAATAATCTGCGCTGCAGGCGCAACCGCGCCGGCCCATTCCACATCCAGATCCGATTCGCCCTCGTCGCCGGAGACAAGTCCAGGGTCCGGGCCATTCAAGATAATCTGCGGATCATTTGCGGGCAAACCGAAGATGCTGCGGAAATCACGGACATCCTGAATGTTGATGTTAGACCGCCCGACGATCGCAATCGACTGTCCACTCCCCGTGGCTGTTGCAGGAACGTTGTAGATCGTGGCGAAGTCCCCCGGACCCACTGCATAAAACGTTCCGTTCACATCGTTAAAGGTAAAAAGCGGTGAAACTTGCCCCGTCGCGGCGTTTCGGCGAAAAGTCCCCACGCGGTGGATGGCGGCCTTGCTCCTGAAATTGTGCAGCGCCACCACTCCCTTGACCACCGGAGCCAACGCTTCCGGGATCGCCGGATCGCGCGTGTTCGCGAAGTGCTCTTCGCCCTTTGCCGCATACTTGTGAATCTCCGTGTGAAACGCGTTCCGCACCTGCGCCACGTTTCCGCTGAACTCAATCACCGTGCGCCCCGCGGCCACTTTTGCCACCTGAAACCCTTGCCCCGTCAGCCAGTCTGTCACCGCCTGCACATCGGCGTCCGCCGGACCATATTGCTTCCCAAATTGTTCCGGCGTCAGCCACGCGTGATAACTGCTCGACCCCTTGGTCTGCTGCGCGTCCATCAACTGGCGCAGCGAGGCTTCCTGCGCGTCGCTGCGCTGCAGCAAAAGCAACATGCGCGTCAAAGGCTGCGAATCCGGCAGCGCTCCCTGGTCGTTCGCGGCTCGCGCCAGCGGGTGCACATTCCCCTTCAGTTGCACCGTCCGCGTGTCATCCACGGCTTCGACCACACGCGCCGGCACTGTCACTTGCTGCGCCCGCGCTGCCTGCCCTGCCAGCAGAAGGGTCACGGCGCACAAAACCATCCAGCTCTGCGTCTTTAGAATCTTCATGATTTTCTTAAGCTCCCCAGCGTCTTTATCGCAGTCTTCCCGGGCTCTTTTGGCAGGAATGGCGTGCCTCCGCCCCTTACGCAGACACTCTTCATGCTGTCCGTTTAAGATGCCCCAGGGCAGGAAACGGTTTGCTCCCTCCCATGCGCCGAACGTCCCTTTTTTGTAACACTTGCGGGCTAATTTAGTTGCACCTGAAAATCGGCCGGGTGCGAAATTCCGCTGGTCGAGGCCGCCGTAATCTCCAGATTGACCAGTCCCAGCACTTCCTGGTTGATTGTCGGCGAAACCGACGGCAGCGTGTTGGCGTCGCCGAAATAGTGTGCCACCATGGGATGAGACCCAACCGGCAGTGTATCCGAAGTGAACGTCGCGTTCCCCCCAATCACGCCCACCAGGCCGCTATAAGGCTGGCCGTTATCGTAGATCTGCACTTGGCCCGAGGGGTTTGCTGCGCCGTCGGTGACGTGAACGATCAGCGTCAACGGCTGCTGATACACGACCCGCAAGTTCGAACTCGAAAGCGTGGTTGTGGTCGCTGCCTTCGCGCCGCCCCCGCCGCCACTCCCACCTCCGCAGCCCAGCGCCAAGCTCACCAGGCAAACCGTCCAGCCGCTGGCGAAGGCCAGCCGCCGGGCACCTCTTCTTCCATCCGTGCCCCACACCGCCAGCCCTAGCATGCCCATCCCCACCAGCAGCCCAAACGCCATCCACCCGTTCCCGTTCGCCGTTCCTGCACCCGCCACGGTCCGCACAGCCGCTCCAGCCGTCGTCGTGGTGGGAGTCAGTTGCAGTTGCGTTGTCGCCGTGCTTTGCCCCGCAGCAATCGTGACGCTCGACGAAGAAAACGAGCAGGCATATCCCGCGGGCAAAACTGTCGTCCCCGTGGGGCACGTCAAATTGATCGTGCCCGTAAAGCCGCCAGACGCCGTGATCGTTACCGTGGCCATCCCCGCGCTGCCCGCCACAAACGCCACTGGGTTCGGCGATACACTCAAGCTGAAGTCTCCCGTCGTCATCGGTTGGCTCGCGGAGTTCGCCGCCAGCCAGTTGTTGTCCCCGCGATAGTGCACTTTCAGGCTGTGCACCCCGGGCGCAAACGCCTTGCGTGTCGCGAACACGCTGATATTCCCCGGCCCCACCGTCAGGTTTTGCGCGGCGATAAGCTGCGCCGCCCCGCCATTCACCGAATCCCAAAACTCCACCACTCCCGTGGGATAAGCTAGCAAACCGTTGCTCGGAATCCCCGCCACACTGACGTTGACGCTGACTTCGTGATTGGCACTCGCCGCACTTGGCGCGCTCAAGGTCACCGTTGGCGTGCCTTTGCTCACACTAAACGCCACTGACGCGCTCGCCGAGGCACCATAGTTTGCGTCCCCCGAATACTGCGCGTAGAGTGTCGCATTGCCCGCCTGCGTCCAGGGGATCGTGATCCTTGCTGTACCATCCGTCCCCAGCCCCACTGATGTGCTTCGCGGCCCCACCGCATCCCAAAGCGTTACGGAACCCGTCACTCCACTCGCTCCCGCAGGCGCAACCGCCACCTGGAAAACACCCGTGCTTCCCAGAGTTGTGGGCAAGGTGTTAGGCGTCAGCGTCGTCGTACTCGTCTTCGTTCCCTCATTCGCGCTCACATTGACGGCAAACTGCGCTTCGTTCTGGTCGCCGCTCGGCACGCTGGAATAGTTGGCGTCGCCGCTGCCATCGTAGCTGGCGCCAAAAACGTGTGTTCCCACCGTCAGGTTCGCCGCGATCATCGAAGCTTGCGCCTGCGTCCCAAAAAAGCCGCCCGTTCGCAGCGGCACGGTAGTGCCAATTGGCACGCCATTGTCCGTGAAATGAATTGTCCCCGTGGCCGCCTGCGTTCCCGATCCCGCCACAACCGCGTGGACTCCCACGGACTGCCCCACGGACACGTTCGCGGAATTGGCGCCCAGCACGACATACGGCGTCCCTTTCCCGATCGAGAAGTTCGCTGGAGCCGCCGCGCTTCCCGCAAAGCTGTTGTCTCCCGCATACGTTGCCGTCAACGTGTGCGCTCCCACCCCAAACGAATATCCGCCGCCATTTCCCGTGGGAATGTAGGCGCTGCCATCTGCTGCAAGCGCATACGTGCCAATCAGCGTCGCTCCATCCTGCAAAGTGACCGTGCCCGTCGCCTTGCCAAAGCCCGAGGCGCCCGCCACCGTCACGCGCACCGCAACCGCCGCACCGTAATCCGCACTTCCTGCCTGCAGACCGTTCAAGCTGATCGTCGTCGAACTCGGTTCCGGCTGCACATTCAACAGCAGCACCGGCGAATCGCTTGCCGCATACGTCGCATCACCGGCGTAATGCGCGAAGAGCTTGTACTGGCCTCCCGGCAGATCGCTAACCGCAGCCGTGAATGCGCCATTCGTCAGCGGCAAGTTGTCCGCGTCGCCGTACAGGTCCGTCTTCAGCGAGACCGTTCCTGTCGGCGTGCCGTTTCCGTTCGCAGGCGCGACCGTTCCGCTAACATTCACGCCTGTGCCGTGCACGAAGCTCGCGCTGGACGCCTGCATGCTCGTTTGCGATCCCGCAAACGACGCATTCTTCCAATTGCTCACCAGATTCGCTGCATTGACTGAACCCAGCCCCGTCGCCAGGTCATAGCCCGCTCCGGCTGCTTGCCCGTTCAGGAAACCATTCACTCCATTTTGTGTCGATGAACATTCCGGCGAACCGCCCGCGCAAGGCACGGCGTTGTTTCCAGTCGTCACGTCATAAAATACGCAGGAATTCTGCGCCGTAGGACTGGTTTGCTGGGAAGAGTCGCAACTCTGGTTCTGCGCCAACTGGTACAGAACGTAGTTCACCTGCCCCTGCAAAACTCCATTCTGCTGTTCCACCAGCGCTAGGATCCCCGCCATCGCCGGAGTCGCGGCCGATGTGCCTCCCACCAACGTCAATCCCACCAGATTATTTTGCGCATCGATTTGGCACGCGGGCCCCGCCCCAACGTGGCTGGTGCAATACACAATGTTGTCATGCCCAGCCCCCGCTGCCAGCGCCACATCGGGCACATCGCGCGCGCCATCCGCGGGAACGCCCGTGCCTGTTTGCCACGGCGGTTTTGCATAGACCGAGCTCGCCCCGCCGCCTCCCGCCAACAGGCTGAAATTGCCGTTTCCATACAAGCAGTTCGTCGCGCTGGCCGCCTGCCCGGGATCGCAACTGTCGTTCCACGCCACTTCCGGGATGTAACCAATCGCGGAGGAAAAATCGCCGGCGTCAGTCGCATTCCAATAGTTCGCTTCGTTGCCCTGATCCGCGAATTGCGTGCCGCCCACCGCGACGTTGTACGGCGTTGCCGCCGCTCCATTCACCGCGAACCCCCGGCTCGCTGGCAACCCAAAGTTCGGATGGTCGCAGCCCGCCGCGCCATTATCGCCTGCGGCCACCAGCACGGTGATTCCTTCCGCGGCGGCTTGCTGCCAAAGCGCGTTGTAAAACGCATTTCCGGCCGGGCCCAGCGCCGCTTCGCACCCTCCATACGTGTACGTCAGGATCGGCGCAACTTCATTGTCAATCGCGTAGGCCGCAGCCAGATCCACGCCGCTCGTTGTGTCCGTACTCCCTGCAATCACCACACTGATCATCGCGCCCGGGGCAACGGCGCCGGCCCATTCTGTGTCTAACAGCGCCTCTTCCGCGTCCGTCGGATTGCTGAAACCCGGGCTCGGTCCCACAACCACGATGTTTGGATCGTTTGCGCTCAACTTGAAGATCTGGCGGAACGTCTGCACATCCGTCAATTCAAACTGCGACTGTGCGATTACCGCAATCGCCACGCCCGTGCCGTCAATCCCGCTGCTCAGCAGCGGCTTGGTGTTGTAAATCGCCGCAAAATCTCCCGGGGCAACATAATACGCATTTGTCGCCCCGGTGTAGGTCAGTTGCGGCCGCAGCCCTCCATGCAGAGTGGCCAGACTGCTGCCCGTCGTACCGGCAACAATCCGCCGCGGCGGCCGCTTCCCAAGACTATTCAGGGAAACCACTCCGCCGGAAATCTCCGCCAGCGCATTGGGAATCGCAATGTCCGTGGCATTCGCCACATATTGCTTCTCCCCCAGTTTGTAATAGTGAAGCTCCGTGTGAAACGCTTGTTCCACCTGCTGCGATGTGCCGCTGAACTCCACCCATCTTTTGCTCTTCGCGGTTTGCGCAACCGTGAACCCGCGTCCCTGCAACCATTGCTTTGCCTTCTCCACGTCCGCGTCGGCCACGCCAAACTTCGCGGCGAACTCGTCAGCGTTCAGCCAGTGGTGATATTGCGGCGACTTGCGATTCTGCTGCTCGTCCAGCAACTGCTTCAGTTGGTTTTCCTGCTCCGGCGACGGCGACAATACCAGCAGTATTCGCTGCATCGCTCTGCTGGACTCCACCCGCCCCGCATCGTTTGCCGGCGTCGCCAGCAGCGGCTTGGTGTGCGCGATTCGCAGGTAGCCCGCGTCATTAATGGCTTGTGATAGCTGTTCGCGAATCTGTGCATTCGCCGGCGAGCCCAATAGGTTGATCCCGATGATCAGAACGGAGAAAGCAAGACCCTGCCTGAGAGAGGACAATTTGACCCACCCTAACGGACCTGTCTAGCGCGCTTTCACCGGGGCGGCGAGGGCGACCCGTGAGGTGTCATCGCGCCGCAATCCCGAGAATTGTTCCTCTGAGAGAAATTTACCCCACAAGTCTACACAGCGCGCCCCAGCCTGACAATCCTCAGCCTCCCCGCGCGTTTCGGCGGTCCGTCATCCCGAGGTGGAGCGACCCGATTTTCTCCTTCGCCCCGCAGTTTGGCGCGTTGGGTCGCGCAGCGCGATTTGTGCGCCCCGTGCGCTTCGCCGGGGCCGAGGGATCTCTCTTCAGCCTCTCTCTTCTCTGCGAACTCTGCGCACTCTGTGTCCTCTGCGTTTGATTTTCTCTGCCCGCGCCCTTGCCGCACCCTCAGCCCATCTCCACGTTCCCGCCGGAAAGAATCACCCCGATTCGCGGCGACCTTCCAGGCGCGCCAGTAGGCAAGCCCAGCGCCGCCACCCCGCCTTCGCGCAGCAACGGCGCAAGCGCCACCGCGCTGGATGGTTCGATCACAATCTTCATGCGTTGCCATACCAGCCGCATTGTTGCGCGAATCTCCTCTTCGCTCACCAACAGAATTCCATCCACATACTTCCGCAGAATCGCAAACGTGCGTGGCGCCAGCGAAGCTCGCAAACCGTCCGCAATCGTATCGCTTGTTTCCTGCGTCTGCAGCACGCCGGTCTTCAGCGAACGGTACGCATCATCCGCGCGTTCCGGCTCGCACCCAAATACCCGCACCGTGCCGCACATTCCTTTCGCTCCCAAGCATGTTCCGCTCAACAGCCCGCCGCCGCTAACCGGCGCCAGCACGGCGTCCAACTCCGGCACCTCTTCCAACAATTCCTTTGCGGCCGTCGCCTGCCCGGCGATGATCCGGTCGTCATCGTAGGGATGGATCAGCGCCGCTCCCGTTTCTGCCTGAATCTTCGCCGCCGTTTCCGCTCGCGCCGAAACCTTTGGCTCGCAATAGGTGATTTTCCCTCCGTACGATTCCACGGCGCGGCATTTCACCGCCGGTGCATTCTTTGGCATGACGATCCACGCAGGCACGCCACGCCAGCCCGCTGCCCGCGCCACTGCCGCCGCGTGGTTGCCGCTGGAATGCGTTACCACTCCCCGCTTTGCTTCACCCTCACTTAGCGAAAAGATGGCGTTGCTGGCGCCGCGAATCTTAAACGACCCCGTCTTTTGCAGATTCTCGCACTTGAAAAAGAGCGATGCTCCCGCTAGCTCGTTCAGCGAGGTGCTCGTCAAGACCGGTGTGCGATGGACCAACGGCCGGATGCGCTCGTGGGCCTCGACAATGGTCTCCCATGTGATGGCGGGCACTTCATTCTGCGCACTGATGTTGGGAGGAACCATACTCTCAGTCTAGTACCGTTCCAACTACTCTGGCCAAATGATTGTCCAGGGATCTGACGCTTACGCGGAGAGACCATCCTCTGAGGGATTTGCTGGAACAAGTTGGAACGGCACTAGTCTAGCTGGTACTCCTAGCGCGAGAGTTTCCCACGAATGGACCCCTCTTCCCCTTGACCTGCCATACCTCTCTGTTAACCTTAGAGTTCAATTAGGTGCGCCGCCGCGAAACGCCCATCCTCGCCCGGCGCGGAGTGATCATGGCCCCTTCGGAACGCCGCCAACTCGAGCGCTTCTCTCTTCGTGTCCCCTTGCGTTTCCGCTCCCTGGGCCTGGCTGCGGACAAGACCGAACATTTTACCGAGGCCATCAATCTTTCGCGGGGAGGTTTTTTCTTCGTCACTTCCGCACCACTGCAAGTGGGCATGCCGATTGAAGCGACTCTGAAAATGCCTGCTGAAGTCACGGGCAACCAGCCCGATGAGACCCACTGCCGGGCTCGCCTGGTGCACGCGCGTCCCGATGCCTATAGCGATGGCCGCATGGGTTTTGGCGCGGAAATTGAAATGTTTCTGGATTCCGATAAGCCGCGGCCCGCGACCCCGGATCTCCCCAAACCGAAGAGCCAGCGCTGATTTTTACTTCGCGACCGTGATCGTCGTTTTCGCTGCTCCCACGTTTTCAAATTTGTCGTAAGCGCGCACCGCGATCGTGTGTTCACCCGGCGAGAGCCCCCGCACGGCGAATTCGTACGATTCCGTCTTGCTGTCGCTGATGCCCCCTGCCGGCGCTAGCAACACCCAATCGCCGCCGTCCACACTGTATTGTGCTTTTTCGACGCTGCTCGTCGCATCGCTGGCCGTGAACCGGAAATCATACGCAACGCCGTGCGTACGGTCCGCATTCATTCCAGCGGCACTCGCCTGCAGCTTCTCAATGCTGGGCGGCGTGTTGTCCACTTCAAATCGTTCGCTCTCCCGCTCCGTCCTCAGTGCCGCGGCGGGCGGATTGGACGGCGCATCACTCGCCATAATCTTCAGGTAATACGCCCCATCCGGCATCGTCGTCGTATCCCAGGAATAGAATTTCTGGTCCAAATTGTCTTTCAGAAGCTTCCAGTCGTGCTCACTCTCGCCCCGGAAATAAACGGCATAGCGCAGGTCGTCGTCGTTGTCGTCGTGCGCGCTCCACAGTACGGACTGGTAGCCCTTCTGCTGCGTCCCTTGGGGCGGCTGGTCAAACTTGGCCACGCTCGCTGTTGTCATCACCACGCCGCTGGGGTTGGGCGCTGGCGGCTGCTTCAGAACAAGGCTGCCGGGTTGCCCCGTAATAATCTGCTGCGCTTGCACGCGTGCGCCCGGGTCCTGCAGCGCAATGCCATCAATCACTGGCGCAACGTTTTTCGGCTGGTACGCCACGCTCACCCAATCGATCCCGTCGCCGGGGCGGCCATCGTGAATCACTGCCTTCCACTGCAGGAATCGCGCCGCGGGCGCTTCCACGGGCGTTGCGGACGCCGTGTACGGCCCAAACCAACGCGACCATTCTTTCCCCGGGTCCTCCGTGTTTCCGCTGCGCACGAAAAATTCCAGCCGCGCCTCGCCCGCATTCTTCCCACCCTTGCTTGTTGCCGTGCCGGTGCTAGCCGGTGGCCCCCACCACTCAATCCGGCCCCACTGCGAAAAGAGTTTCGCATCGAACGACTGCGACTCAAACGTGCCTTCCGGCTCGTACTCGGGGCCAAGCGAATACACCTTGCCGGGATTCGCTGTGCACAGAAACACCTTCCCGCCAGCCGAGCGCGAAATCCCTGTGATCTGCGCAGACCCCGATTTCGCCAGTTGCGCATACACCCCACGCCCGTCAATCACCAGCAGCGAACCGGTGTTGCCCGTTCCCGCAAGCAATCGCCCGTCCGAATTCAGTCCCAGCGCGTAAACCACGTCGTCCCGCGAACTCCAGATCTCTTCCGGCGCCCCGTCGGCCGCGATCTTGTAAATGCTGCTCGAAATGGCCTGCGGAAAGGCCACAAAGGGAGCTCCGGCCTGGCCGCCCATCGGCGCAACCGAAGTGGTGATGGTCGTCGTTCCTTGAGGCATCGTAATCACTGCCGAGGGAGCTTGAGTGCCCGATTTCTGTTTCTCCCCAATCGCCGCCACGTAGACAATTCCGTCGGGCGCCACCGTCAGCGAAGTCACCTCGCGCTTCGAGGTCTCGTAAATCACGAACCCTTCTGCCACCGCTTCATCCGCCGGTTTTTTCTTCCCGCTTTTCTCCGCGCTTCGCGAAATCCGCAACACTCGCCCGTTTGGCTCCGTCCCGGCTAGCAGATTATTCTTCGCGTCAAACGTCAGCACCTTGATGTGCGCCTCGTCGCTCGCGTAGAAAAGTTCTCCCTTGCCCTCCGCCGTAACCGCGAAAATCTGCCCTTTATCGCCTGTCGCTACGTACAGCGTTCCATCACCTCCGAACGCCAGGTCCCAAATGTATTTCGTCTTCGGGTCGAAGAAGACCGACTTCTCCCCACTCGGCGTGACCCGATAGACCTTGCCGTCCGGCGATGTCGCCACATACAAGTTGCCCTTCGCGTCGAACGTAATCGCTTGCACCAGCAGGTCCGTGGACTCGAACGCCGTCTTCGGCTTCCCGTTTCCTTCAAATCGGAATACCTTCGCGGGAGATCCCCCGCCTGCGTACAACACACCCGCGGGATCTGTCCGCAGCGACCACAGATAGGAAGCGTCCGCATCGGAAATCAGCGTGAATTTCGGCGCCAGCTCAAGGTGCCCATCGCTCCGCACGGCCACGCCATTCGCCGTGCCTTTCTGGAATTCTTCATACGTGGATTGGTGCCAACGGCGCGTGTGGTCCGCCACGGCGGACGCGGCCACCAGGCAAAACAGCGAGGACAGCAAGATCAAGCGTTGCGTAAGTTTCGACATTGACAGTTTCACCGGATTTGCAGATTCAAGGAGATCAGCCCGGAAACAGGGCCGCCAAGCGCAATCGAAGACTCGCTGGACAAGGACTCGCGGAGCACTTGCACCGTGCCCGGCGCAGGACGCCCGTCAATCATGTTGATCTGCGACAGAGGCACATTCGGCAATTCCTTGTCGTCCCACACCAGCGTTGGCGCCGGCACAAACAGCCCCACATACAGCCGGTCATTGCGCCGTTCGCGATTCATCAGCGTGATGAGTTGATCGAGCCCTTCCGGCCCCGCCGCGCCGGGCATGCCGGGAAAATTGAACCCGCGCGACGCCCGATTCATCCAGTCCGCATCGCTCACCAGCACGCGCAACGTCGCGCCCCGCGCAATCTGGTCCGGCACATGCACCGTCGCTTCTTCGATGCGTGCCGGGCCGCGATACGGCTGCAAGAGCACGCGAACTTTCAGGTTGTCCCCCGGCGCCGCTTCGCCTTTTTCCAGCCACGCGCTGTCAATCGTGTACGACTTCCGCCCCGGCTGGCTTTCCACGCGCAGCGCAATGTGCTCCACCGAAGGAATCTCGTAATTATTGTTGAAGAGCCGTCCGAACATGTTCTGCACCACCAGCGCGATCGGCATGCTGTCCGGCATCAGCGCATCGCCCGGCGCAAACGTGTTTTCCACCTGCACCGGCACGTGCCCCTGCAGCCGGATTTCTCCCGTCAGCCGCAGCGTCGTTCCCTCGCCATATAGCGAATTCTGGCTGATCCCGTTGAACGTCGTCAGCGCCACCAGCAGCGGCGTCAGCTTCGGATGATTCACCAGCTCAAAGTGCAGTTTCTTCTCCGCGCTTCCCGTCACAAACGTCAATTCCAGCGGAATCATCGCCGGCGGTGCGCCCAGTCTTCCCGTCACCGCCGTCAGGTGATCGCCCGTAATCGTCCCGATCGGCCCGCCCACATTCACAATCTTCGTGGACGCGAGTTCCGACGACAGCGTTGTCACCACGCGGCTCCGCGCCATGGGCATCTGAATGTCGCCCAGGTTCATGAACGGGTGCCCGCACAGAAACACCCGGTCGCCCTGCACCGCGGTCACCGTGCATGCCGCATTGATGGACGCATCGCCCTGCACCAGCACCATTCCCGCCATGTCTCCCGGAGTCAGATGACCATCCTCCGGCCGCGCTTCCGCCGTGCCGCCCTGCGCGGCCACAAATCCATAACTCTGCAGTTGCAGCGCAAACTGCTGCAGCGCCGCCGGCTGAAATCCAGAAAACACCAGCGGCGTCTCGATGGGCTCCAGCGACGATCCGCTCGGCAGCGTGTTGCGGGCCAGTGCATTGTTTGGCAACGAAAATTGCTGCGGGTTGGCTTGCGCTGTGGCGCTTTCCGTCGGTGGCCGCAGCACATCTTCAATCGGCGTCACACCCGCAATCGCTTCCTTGGTGAATATTCCCAGCTTTAGCGAGAGCGCCCCCGCCAGCTTCCCCTCCAGATACACCGGGCTCCCGCTCATCCCGGCCACCACCCCGGTATGCTCCACCTTCGGCCCTTTCAACTGCACCAGGATGATGGACTGTTTCGGCCCCAGAAAATTCGGCAGCACGCCAAGCACTTCCAGGTCAAACTTCTCGATTTGATCGCCCGCGAAAATCGTGTAAGCATAACCCTGCATCCCCGCGCGCACTTGGGATAACGGCATGATTTCCGTGGAATCGGGGGGAGCAGCGCATACCGCAAGCGCGCCAAGGACGAGCGCCGACACCGCCAACTTTGCTAACCGCTGGAAAAAGCGACCCATAGTGAAGATAGACGTGACCCCCGACGTGAAAGATGCATGATACTGGCTGGGGAGGGCAGTACGCAATTGAACCGCCAGAGTGGGCGGGCTAGCCGCAAAGCCTTAGGCGTCCTAGGACTCGCCTTTGCTCTTCTTGCGGTCCCTCACCCCAACGCGATATTGTGAACAGACCAACCTGAGGAGGAACTATGGCAGAACCCACCAAGGAAGAATTGCTGGCGCGCATCGCCGAACTTGAGAAACAGACCCAGGGCCGCAAGAGGGGCGTACTCGAATTTCGCGTCGGCGAAAAGGGCGGCGTGAGCGTCTACGGCCTCGGCCGCTTTCCGGTCACGCTCTACTACGAACAGTGGGTGCGCCTCCTCGATGCCTCCAAGGACCTGCGCGCTTTCCTCGAGGAGAACAAGCACCGCCTCAAGCTCAAGGAATAGTAGGAAATAGCTGGCTTGAGTGGCGCTGCAAGCTGCGGGGAACGTCCGCGCTCCTTAGGAGGCCGGGGCTTCAGCCCCGGCGTAGAGCCCCTAAACGATCGGGCTTCAGCCCCTGAAGAAAGCTTTTTCCCGCATTCTTACGCATCCCGTTTAGTCGCAGCGGTTCATCGCGAAAATCTTTTCGCTCGATCCCCCATACGGATCTACATCCACCATCCGACCGAAAATTACCGGGCGGAATCGCCCGCCTTCGCCGCCGTCACGTGCATATGCACGGAATCCCCATGGTGCTTGTGCGTCATGTCCCGCCCGGCATCCTTTTCGTTCGAGTTCGCCTTGTCCACGTCCATGCCTGGCTTGGACGAATGATCCATCCCTTGCGCTTCCTGCGCTGGCTCGGCGGAAACGCCGGCCACAGCAGGTGCGCGGTGATTCGGAATCGCGGCCAGCAATACCCCCACAAGAAACAGCGCGCCCAGGCCAATGGCGAGTTTGGTGGCCAATTGCATCAAGGTACGGCGGGCAAACATAGCCTCTCCAAGATAAAGCGCGATGCGCAATTTGTTCTCTCCCATGATACGGATGCCTCCCGCAAGATGTTTCGTCTCGTTTCCACCCGCGTTCCCCATGAAAACTGTCCCCCAGTACAGCCAATCTCGCCCCTTTTGGAGTGCGCCGGCTTGCCGCCGCTTTTACGCCGTAATCAGCCCCGCGAAACTAACTTTCTCCACAGCGGCCGACCTTCCGAAGCGGGCGCATACGCCTTTCCGCCCCGCCACACAATCCTCGCGCCCCACGGCCCCAAATCTCCCCGTGCTAAACTCAATCCAGGACATTCCATCGTGAAAAACGTCACCATTCATCCCGCCAAGGCCCTCACCGGCACCCTCGAACTTCCCGGCGACAAATCCATCTCCCATCGCTACGCCATGCTCGCCGCTCTTGCCGAAGGCGCCAGCGAACTCCGCCACTTTGCCGCCGCACGCGATTGCCACAGCACGCTCGGCTGCATGAAGTCGCTCGGCGCGGATGTGAAAGTGGATGGCAGCACCGTCAAGATAACCGGGCGCGGCTTGCGTGGTTTGAAAAGCAGTTGGCGCACCCTCGACGCGGAAAATTCCGGCACCACCATCCGCCTTCTCTCCGGAATCCTCAGCGGCCAGGACTTCACCACCAGGATTACCGGCGATGCCTCGCTCCAAAAGCGCCCCATGAAGCGGGTCGTTATCCCGCTCCTCCAGATGGGCGCGGAAATTCAAGCGCGCGAAGGCAATTTTCCCCCGCTCGAAGTTCGCGGCGGCCATCTGCACGGCATTCACTACAACATGCCCATGGCCAGCGCCCAGGTGAAATCCGCCGTGCTGCTCGCCGGCCTCTACGCCAGCGGCGAAACGCTGGTCACGGAGCCTGCGAAGACGCGCGATCACACCGAACTCGCCCTCGAACTCTTCGGCGCGCGTGTCCAAAAACGCGGCCGCACCGTTGCAGTCCATGGCATGGCAGACGGCCCCGGCAAAGGCGCGTTGCAACCCAAGTCCCTCGATGTGCCGGGAGATATCTCCTCGGCCGTATTCTTCATCGCCGCTGCATCGCTGCTGCCTGAATCGAATCTGTTCATCGCCAATGTGGGCTTGAATCCTACGCGCGCCGCGATTCTCGATTTCTTCCATTCCATGGGCGCTTCGCTCACCATCCTCAATCTGCAAAGCGCTCAAGGTGAACTAGTCGGCGATTTGAGCGTCAAAGGCGCGCCCCTCAAAGGTGGCCACATTTCCGGTGAACTCGTGCCTTTGCTGATTGACGAGCTGCCTATGCTCGCCGCTCTCGGGCCTTTCACCGAGGAAGGCATCGAGATTCGCGATGCCGGCGAGTTGCGCGTGAAAGAAAGCGACCGCATCGCCGCTCTCGCCGAAAATCTTCGCAAAATGGGCGCGAAAGTGGAAGAACTCCCCGATGGTTTGCGCGTGGAAGGCCGCCACTCCGGCAAAGTGCACGGCGCGGAAATTGAGCCGCACGGCGATCATCGCATCGCCATGGCTTTTGCCGTTGCCGCCCTCGCCGCCGAGGGCGAAACGCTAATCCGCGATGCCGGTTGCGCCGCAGTCTCGTATCCCCGTTTTTTCGATGAGTTGCGCCGCCTGGCCGGGGCTTAACTTCCATCCCTGCTGTTCAAGTGCGGTTATCAGCGATCAGATATCAGCGATCAGCAACCAGGAATCGTCCAAAGCAGACCGGGCTCACGATATCCTTTCACGTTTGTTTAAGTTCATGTAATATTACTGAACATAAATATATGCAGATCGCGCCTCAGTCAGTTCAGCGATTCAAGGTATGGCGGAATTCCATGGACCTCGTTGTGGCCTGCTATAAACTGTCGGCCGCTTTTCCTGCGGCAGAAAGATTCGGGCCCGTTTCCCAAATCAGACGCGCAGCAACTTCCGTCCCGGCGAACATTGCGGAGGGATTCGGAAGATGGAATGCCCGTGACTTTGCGCGGTTTCTGGCCATCGCGAGCGGTTCTCTGCGAGAGTTGGAGACGCACCTAATCATCGCGGGTCGCTTGGGTTATCTCTCCAGTGGATCAGCAGATTCAACCCTTATGGCGATCGACGACCTGGCAAAGATGCTGTACAGGATGCGCCTGCGCGTGATGGAAAACATAGATCGCTCGGAGCAGGCTGCGCACTCCCATCCCAGAAGAAATGTCTAGGAAATTTGTGCTTGAGGGAATCCGGTTCCTGATCGCTGATCGCCGGTCGCTGATCGCCTGTTACTCTATGCCACCTATTGTTCAGTGGATGGCGGTATGGGCGTCGTCGGCGGAGCCGGCAGCGCGGGCCTCGCTGGTGGAGCAATGGCCACAGCCGTCCGCCGCAAGGCGATATTTCCGTAGCTCGTCTTCAACGTAATTTTCGGCCCGCGGCCGTTGCCGTACTTTCCGGCGAGATGCGAGTCGCCCGACTCCGATTTCGTCGGTGTCAACCCTGCAAACTCTGCGCTGATGTCGCAGTTCCGGCAATCTGCCACGACTTCAAAGCTCGAGCTGCCCGGCAGCGACAGCGAGATTTCTCCAGACGAATTGGTAATGCTCACGTCCTCCTTGGGGACCGACGTGAATCGCACGCTGATCGCCGCATTGCGGTTGTCGATGTTCACCTTGCCGCCGGGGTTTTCCACACTGATCTCAGTGTCACGCGTGCGCAGGCTGAGGTTACCCGGCGTGTCCACCACATCCAGATTGCCCGATCCCGTCTCCAGATGTCCGGCCAACGCGGACAGCGTCAAGTCCGTCTTCGCGGAAATCATTCGCACGCCCTTGGTCACTTTGTCTGCGCGCACCGGCCCGTAGAAATCACCGTCAACCGTCAGGCTCCCTGCCGCATTGGTCACGTCAATTTCGCCGCCCTTGCCGGACACTTTCACGTTACCTTTGGCGTCGTCTACCTTGACGTCGCCCTTGTGCATCTCGATCAGGACGTCGCCCCCAATATTGCGGATCTCCACATCGCCATTCTGGTCCGTCACCCCCATATCCGCGGTCATATCCGAAACCTGGACGTCGCCCTTCTCCGTCTTCACCGTCAGCGGCGATTTCTTCGGCACCGACACTTCTAAATCCACACCGATTCGCGAATCGGACAAGTCATACCCGCTGGGCCGCACTTCGTAGGTATCGCCATTCTTCACGATCTCAACGGACACCGGTTTGGCAATCTGGTCGGCTTCTTGCTCGCTCCACGTTTTGACACCCTTCTTTGCCGACACGCGAATCTGCGCATCATCCGACGGCCGCACGCTGATATCACCCCGGCCGTTGTGCACGAAGACGCGCGTATTCGCGGGAATCGTCTTCGGCGCAACCTCCACGTCGTAGCTGAAGTTGTCTCCAACGTCGCCCATTATCCCTTCGCCAATCTTCTGCTTTCCATACTCCACGCCCGCTACGATCCCCAGCAGCGCCAGCATTCCCACCACCAGCAGCACTTCGCCGGCCGTGATTCCCGCGCCCCCCACTGTGCCGCCCATCCGGGGCCCAATCGTGCGCTCGTACAGCTTCACCGCTCCCCAGAAAATTATGATCAGCGGCCACCAGTGCCCAAAGAAATGCCGCAGTTCCAGATGTCCGTAGGTGTGCAGCAGCAGAATCACTCCCGCGAAGATCAGAACCAGCCCCGAAAATAAACCGCTGCTACGCGTCTGGGTGCGTGCCATAAGTGATTATTGCCTCTCCGAAGGTGACACCGGCGGGGGAGCGCCTGCCGGCGGCGATGGTGGTACCCCGGGCACCGCTGCGCTCGTTTGCGCTTCGATGTGGCTATCCCGCGCTGCGAATGCCGAAGCCAGGTGCAACAGTCCGATCACTACCAGGATCACCGGCCACGTATTGCCAAAGTCGAAGTAACCGCCGCGCAACTGGTGCAGCAGGAAGAGCACACCAAGCGTTATCAGGACCGCAGGACCCGTCAGGCTGCGGATCTCGCAGCTTTGGCAACGGCATCGGACCTGATTGCCCATCGTCTTACTCCTCTCCGTTCCTGGTACTCACTGCTGCCCACTCATGCGCTTTCGCAGCAACAGGAAACCTATCCCAATCAGTACCAGCGGCCAAAAGATCTCGCCAATTCGGAAGCGCTCAAAAAATCCAAAATTCCGCAGCAGGATTAGGACACCGACGCCGATCAGAATGATCGGGCCCATGGGTTGGCGCGCGCTCCACGCCTCGATTGGATCCTTTAGGGCCTCTCCCGTCTGGCGGACCTTTGCCGTTCGCAGAGCATCGATGGCCATGTAGAAGATGAACGCCACCAGCCCGAATACCCAGAAACCCGCCATTCCTTCGCCAAATGCTCCCGTGATGCCAAGAATCAAGGCGCCGAAGACCACGATGTGAACAATCGCCTTGTTGTACTCGCCGTTGTAAACTGCGCCGAGACCCGGAATAAAGCCGAGTATGAACGCCAGCACGGGACTCGCAGACCCGGGCCTCCCCGCAATGGGAGCCGGTGGGACTGCCCCCTGAGCATCCGGCGCTCCTTGGACCACACCCGGATCCGCAGCCTGTGGCCCCGGGATACCCATCACTTGCGCCAGGCACTCCTCGCAATACAGCACATCACGCACGGGCCGCACGCATGCAGGGCACATGGGCTTGCCGCAATTCCGGCAATAGCCTGCAGCATCCACTTCCGGATGCACGGCACATTTCATCGAAAGCTCCTCTCAAACAGCACGGGGCACTCTGCCGCCAGGAGTTCCACCTGGCGGGCCAACTCATTCGCGCGATTCTGCTGCCGCGGCTGCGCCGGTTTCTGATCGTCTGTCTGCCCGGGTTCTTTCTCCGGGTTCGACTTCGGCAAGGACTCATCCGGCGAGACCTGCAAGTCGTTTTGCCCCTCGCGGAGGCGGGACTGTATCTCGTACACCACGCGCAAGTCGCTCACATATTTCACGCTCCGCGCGTACACCAGATGAACCTGCCGATCCGCGCTGTGATACAGCGTCGCCGGACGGAGATCCGCCAGCTTCGGCTTGCGCAGCGAAAACCCCGATGCGCCCACAATCACAAGGCAAGTAGCGAATACGCTCGCGACTCCATAGGCAAACTTCGGCGACGCCAACCCGCGCAGGAAGTTGCGTAATGCCTGCCACATGGAAACTGTTTCGCGCGGACCCAGTGTCTTGTCTAGAATCTCGTACACCAGCCGCGGCGGCACTTCCACTTCTTCCATCGCATGCATTTCGCCGACCAGGCCGCGCACGCTCGCCAGCAGCGGCGCGCACTCCGGGCATGTCGCTGCGTGCGCGTCAAAGGCAGCGCGTTCCGGGCCCGCCAGCAGCCCTTCGAGATAATCGCTCAATCGCGCTTCAATCTGTTCACATGTCCAGGTCATAGCTTGACCCCCAGCAGCGGAGTTGTCTCCACCGTTACAACCACTGCAACTCCTTGTGTGAATTTCCGCTTCATGCCGGCCGTACTCCCATCTGCTGCAAGATCCGTGCCAGCTCAATTCTTCCGCGGTTGATCCGCGACTTCACGGTGCCCTCGGGCACCGCCAGCACCTGCTGAATCTCTGCATACTCCAATTGCTGCAGGTCGCGCAAGATCACCGCCTCGCGCAACTCCGGCGAAAGCCGCGTCAGGGCACTCTGCACCTGGCCTTTCAGCTCCCCCAGAAGCGCCTGCTGGTCCGGTCGGCGTGCTGACGATTCCTTGTTCTCCACCACCGGCATCGCGTCGTCCAGCGAATCCGTAATGCGGTCGCGCTTCGTGCGCCGGTAATGGTCAATCAGCAGATTGCGCGTCACGCTTGTCATCCAGGTTGCGAAGCCTCCGTGTGCTGACCGGTAACTCACCAATGTCCGATACACTCGAAGGAAAACCTCTTGCGATAAATCCTCGGCTTCCGTGCGGTTCCCTACAAATCGGTAGCAGATATTGTAGATGCGCCGCGTGTGCCGACGCACAAGTTCCTCCCAGGCCGAGCCATCGCCCTGGAGGCATTGCTGGACCAGTTGGGCATCCTGCTCCAAGCTTTCCTTAGCCCCATTTTCCCGATTCCTGCACTCACGAAAACCGCAGGTGACTTCACTCGGCCTGCCATATAGTGGAACGCAAATTGCCCTTGGAATGTTCCCCTGCTGACGGGCGTGAAACCTACCGGATACGGGCATCTTACCACTCCCGCCACCCCTGACAAGACTTTGCATTTCAACTGGTTATGCGCCCTTGACGCCACCCTACCGCCCCCAGTACTCTTCAGCCTCATGGGTGCTAAGTCGAGGAAGTGGTGGCTGCTGGGCCTGGGTGGACTCCTGCTCGGGTACCTCCTCTACCATTCTCGCCACCTTCTGAACATCAGTGAGTTCAGCGGCGCAAAGCTCTGGCACGCCATCCGCGGCGCAAACTACACCTACCTTCTAGTCTCGGTCGTGGCCATCTATCTCTGCTATGCCGTCCGCGCCTGGCGTTGGCAGAAATTCCAAGCCCACGTCGGCCAAGCTCGCTTCCGGAATATTTACGCTATGAACCTCGCGGGCTTCAGCGCCCTGTTCCTGCTGGGTCGTGCCGCCGAGCCTCTCCGCCCGCTGCTCATTTCCCGCAAGGATAAAGTTCCCCTCGCCGATACCTTTGGCATCTACGCGCTCGAGCGCATTCTGGACGCTGCCAGCACCGCTGTCCTCGCCGCCATCGGCCTGCTCGTCTTCGAGTCCTCCGGCCGCTCATCTGCCGAAGGCACCGCCCAAGCCTTCGAGAAAGCCGCCCGCACGGCGGGTACTGCGTTTTCCCTCCTTGCCTTATTCGCCATCACTGCGCTGGTCTATCTCCGCCTCCATGGCACTGCTGTACTGGAGCGCCGCATGCAAGGCTGGCTCGCGGCACACGGCTGGCGCGCAGGTTTCGCGCGCATCATTCTCGGTTTCTCCCGTGGCGTGCAGACCGTTCGCACCTGGGGCGACCTCGCGGCGGCGATATTTCTCTCTGCGCTGCACTGGTGGCTTGTTGTGGTGGTCTATTTCCTGGTCATCAAGAGCTTCGGTGGAAAGCTCGGCACGCTCACCTTTGCTGATGCCATGCTGGTGCTTGTGTTCACTATGGTGGGTTCCGCCGTGCAACTTCCAGGCGTGGGCGGCGGCGCGCAAGCGCTCTCCATCGTTGCATTCACGCGATTGTATGGAGTAGAACAGGAAGCAGCAGTTGCTTGTGCGATGGTGCTGTGGCTGGTCACGTTTGCTTCGTGCACGCTTGCCGGTGTGCCCATCCTGTTCCGCGAAGGATGGTCGCTCGGTGATTTGCGCCGCATGACCCAGCACGAGGACGAGCAGATCGACGCCGAAATCGCCGCTCGCTGAATTGGTTTTTCTCTTTAGGAGGCCGGGGCTTCAGCCCCGGCGTGAAGCCCCGCAAAATGGATGGGCTTTAGCCCCTGAAGAATGCTTGGTTGTCTGAAGCCGAGGAGAATTTCCCGAGTGAAATGTCCTTTCTGCGCAAACATTGACGACAAGGTGATCGATTCCCGCGAAGGACGCACCGGCGACACCATCCGGCGCCGCCGCGAATGTTTGAAATGTTCCCGCCGCTTCACCACCTACGAGCGCATCGACGAAATTCCCTACATGGTGATCAAGAAGGACGGGCGCCGCGAGCGCTTCGAGCGCCAGAAAATTCTGCAGGGGCTGCTGAAGGCTTGCGAAAAGCGCCCCGTGCCTACTCCCAAACTCGAAGCCATCGTGGATGAAATCGAAGGCGTGGTCCACGAAGCCACCGAAAGGGAACTGACCACCACGGAAATCGGCGAAATGATCATGCACCGCCTCAAGAAGCTGGACAAAGTTGCCTACGTGCGTTTCGCCAGCGTGTACATGGATTTCAAGGACGTCCAGGAATTCATGTCCGAGCTAAAGAACCTCCTCAAAGACCGCTCCCTGCCCAAGAAGTAAGAACGCCGGGAACGCCAACTCTGCTCCATCCCGCGGGTTCAGCGGGATGAATCTCCCGATTGGCGACTTGAAGCATGCCAAGCACACCAAGGTCACCAAAAACGCCATTCAGGTGAATGGCGCTCCCAGGTCAGTTAGTGAGGATGGTTTTCCGCGAATGCCGCTCCGCTTCACCTTCCGCTGCCCTCCCCCTCCGTCATCCCGCCAGATTTCCCGCTCGTAGGGGCACGATACATCCTGCCCGCTTTTCTCTTGGGTCCTGATCACGGGTCGCTGGTCGCTTATAACCCTCTCCTCAGTCTTTTCCTCGCCTCTTGATCGCTGATAACTGATAACCGTCCCCTCCGTTGCCTAGAATCCTGCCGCTTTCAATTCCTCGTTCGCTTGCCTCTCCGCATTCTTGACTTCGGCCTTGGCATCCGCGCCCGGCTTCAGCAACTGGATCGTTTTGCTCAGGCTCACTCCTTTGTCGCCGCCCGGCTCTTTGCATGCGGACATATCCGCGCCGGTCTGCACGCCCGTCATGTCGGATTTGACGCAGTTGAAATCCAGCGCCAGGCTGTGGCTGGCGTGCAGCGCCGCCAGGCAATCGCTCAGCACTTTGAACGTGGCGCATGCCTCCGCAACGTTCGTGTTGGCCGCCAGCACGCCCGTTCCTTGCAGCTTCGCCGTCAACTTCTTGTCCTGTTCGCTGTTCGCATCATGCCAATCGCTGCCCATCTTCGGCTTTTTCTCTACCCACTTGATTGGATTATAGGAGTGCGGTGTGTGCGATGACGACTCCGCCGCTGCCGTTGCACCCGCGCCCGCGGGTCCCTGCGCCGTCGCTCGCCCCGCCCCGGCAGACACGCTCATCGCCACAACGACCACAACCATCCATGCTTTTTTCATTCTTTGCTCCCCGTAGGCGCGCAGTTTGCGCCTTTTGCCTCTGTCCTAGTGCCGTTCCAACTTGTTCCAGCAAATCCCTTCGAGAATGCTCTCTCCGTGTTCGCGTCAGATGCTTGGACCGTGATTGGGCCCAAATAGTTGGAACGGCACTAGTACACCTTCCCGCGCAGCAGGCGTCGAGCACTCCGAAGGACGGTACTCCCCCAATGCGTCACGTTGACCCTCCGAACAGGGCAGGGAGGGCGCGCCGTCTGCGTCCCGGATGGGGATGCGGGGCGCGCTCTTTGCGTCCGCCGTTTTCTGGGGGACGGTCCGCTCTTCGTCGATCCGTCATCCCGCCCATTGACTTGCTGTACCTCTACACCTAACATTTCAGCCCAATGACCGGCCAGAACATTTGCGCACTGGCACTTCATCGAGAAGACGGGCGGCGGCAGTGGTGTTGTTTATAAGGCTGTCTATACCTTTTCCACGTTACGTGATTTAGCAGGAGGGCACCATGAATCGAGAACGGGCGCTGAAGGTTGTGTTGGTGTTGGTGGGATTGCTCTTTTTGGCTGGCGTTTATCCCTTGGTGGTGGCTTTCTGGCAACCGGATCATTCGGAATATGCGCAGATGATGCTTAGCGTCTATGTCACACTCGGGATTTTTTTGCTGCTGGCAGTGCGTAACCCATCGGCAAATCGCAGCCTGATTGCCTTCACAGCATGGTCGAGCTTTGCTCACGCCGCTGTTATGGCAGTGCAGGCATTCCAGAATGTGACCGGACGCAGTCACCTGCTGGGCGGCGTGGTTGTGCTTGCCATCATCGGTGTAGCCATGATCGTGCTGGCCCCGGCAAAGCAGTCAGGAGAGCGGGCATCCGCAGCCGGTGCGTAGGCTCGTACTCTGGGAACACCGACGCCGGCATCCCGTCCTACAAGCCAAGGCCGAGCACGCGAAGCTGTAATAACTCCTCTCTTGTGCCGCCTAACTGTTTAAATCAGGCGATTGCACTCATGGCCGGCAGTGGCGGGTCGGGTCGCGCAGCGCGGTTTGTGCGCCCCGTGCGCTTCGCCGGGGGCGGAGGGATCTCTCTTCCTCATTTCGTCAGGGCATGGATTCATCCATGCCGCAAGTCCGCCCCAAAACAAAAACTCCTCAAACTCTTTCTTTCCCCGGTGATTTCAACCGGCTTGGAGGAGCCTTGCGCAGCATCGCAAACCCCAAAACCCACCCGCCAACGACGAGGTGTGGGGCGCCCAGCTACATGGGTGGGGATGACAGCATCGCAAGACCGATCTTCACTACGAACAACAGGTCATTCTCGAACCGCTCCGGCGATATGGTCAACTCTGAACCCACCGGCAAGTCATCTCCCGTATTTCTCAGGTACAGTTCATCAACGATGCCTCGCCGATGTAAAATCAAATTTCTCCGCTGGTATAGCTTCCAAAGCTCCTCGTGCCTCAGCTTGTCGAGAAGCGCGGAACTGTTCGGAAACAGAACCTCGTAAACCGTGCGGAGAGTAACGACATCATCGATCTTTATCGATTCACTTAGCAAGTCACCCATGTGGCGCGACAGATCATAGCTATATGTGGACAAGGAGGGGGCAATGTCCCTCAACTGAAAGCGTTTCTTGGTCCTTTCATCCCGTAGCAACGCTTCCGAGAGCTCAGGCCTGTCGTTGAGTAAGCCGATGAATAGGTCATTTGCAAGCACTTCCAAGAGTCCCCACGTTTGAGCCTCCGATTGTCGCATTAGTTCTGCCACTGCCGATATCATCTCCTGCTCGATTAGGAGGCCCTCCAGGTCGCTCAGAATAGCAAGACCACCCTCGTATATTTGCTCCTCGGATCTCATCGCATCTTGGAACTTCTGCCCTGCCACATCCCGTGCCAATGCCAGCTTTTCCTCTTTGGATTTTTGCTCAAATTCCGGCTTCAATGCGCGGATGTTCTCTGCCATGAAAAAGCGATGAAAGAGCTGATGACTATAGTTTGTGCTCACGATCCTAAAGGGCATACTCGCAGTCGACACGACTGCGGAAACATTCCTTTCAAATGCTTTCATGAGATTACTGAAAGCCGGAGCGATACTTGCACGAACTGGCTCAAACAGGATCTCGACGTATGGATCCCGCTCGGGGACAAAAAAATGGCTAAACGCAGGGAATTTTCCCCGATCGTATACGGGTACCGGCAGCGCATTTGTTCCGGCGCTCATATGTGCTTGATAATATCACTTGTATAGGCTGTGAGTAGACGGTCCAGCCTTAACGTGCGCCGAGGCAGCCTCGAGTTGGCGGGTGGCCATCCGGAAAGTGGGCCACGCGCCCGATTTATGCTTTTGTCTTTGCCTCGATGAACGCCAGGACAGCTCGCGAAAGATTGATGTAAAGCATCGCCTCCGGTGCATCCAGAAGCAATTCGTTTGGATGGGCCAGCGTGCCGCGGTTGCGAATCGTGTTGAGACTGTCGAGAGCCGAGGCCACTGAGCCAAAGACCCTCTTGGCTTCAGCGTCATGAGGGATGATCGCGGAGAACTCGGGGAAATGCTCCCGAATGATCTTGAAGACAGTTGTCAGGGATGGGTCGGTTGGCAGTATGGCCCCCCGATCTGAACAAAGCTTTTTCAGATAACCATGAAGGGCGGTGTGAACGCGGTCCACTGCGCTCTTCGGACCCCTTGTTTTCAAGAGAACCTCTGCGTCTTTGAGTGCTTCGAGTACGACTTCACTTGTTTCTGCAATTTTCGGGGTTTCGACCTGGCCAGCGGGCTCCAGTCGGGCCGCTACATCAAGGAGCTCCCTGTGGAGGGCAAGTCTCTTTCGTGCAGCATCGTCGGTCACGTCCTGCGGAGGAGGGATCAGTTCGAACACGCCACGAATGATCTTGGCTTGGTCTCGGGGCTTTGCGTCCTTGAGTATCTCTATAAACGCCCGGCGCGTTGTCAGCCCCCTTGCTCGATACGCCGGGACATCGATATCGAGGCCGCAGTAAAGTTGGTAGAAGGCATCATGAACGCTGTAGCTGAAGTTGTTGAGGTAACCGGCGTTGGTCCCAATGTAGCCTTCCACCAAGTTGTTTATCTCGCGCGGACTCATCATTATCGTTGCGCCCCAACTGCTATTCGGGCCGAACCGCGTAAACCGCCGTCGTGGGCAGCTTAAGATAACGCGTCACACGATTCGGGTCTCGACAAATCCCTATTATAAGACCTCTTGGGGGCTATCATGGCGGGCGGCCCGGACGATAAATGCGAACTGACCTTTGGGTGCCCCGGCCTCGTGGTGGGAATCCCTCAAAACCGCAAGCCAACGCCCCCGCGGGCATCGCTCCGCGCGAAACAGGCGTATACTGCCCGCACGAGGAGGGACCACGCTGCAACAAGCGAACCAGACAGAAGCCCGCGACCTCGAGTGGTCTTGCCAAGCCGTCTCCCCCACGGATGAGCCCTGCGAAGCTTCCGCTACCTTCCACTGTGGCATCTGCGGCCGGTGGTTCTGCGCCGTCCACGCCGAGGATGAGGCCTGGCATCCCTGCGCCCTGGAGCCCGGTGACGAGGGCGGCGAGGCCTAGAACGCAGACCGTGTTCGAATCTAATACCCTATAAATAATAGTGGACAAACGGTAAATAATGTGCTGTGCTCCATTTGTTATGCTGAGGGGACGCTGCTCTTGTGGCATTTGTGAGAGAGGTATCAGTGACCAGCGACCAGCGATCAGGAGGCAAGAGAAAGAACCGGTCTGAAGACCGGCCACTACAAAGGCAAGAGAGTTGTCAGCGACCAGCGACCAGGAGGCAAGAGACAAGCAGATCCCTCGACTGCGCGACCCGACGCGCCAGAATGCAACGCGAAGGAGAAAATCGGGTCGCTCCGCTCGGGATGACAGAAACGGCGAGAGACAAGAGCGGCCCGCCCGCAACCCCATCCGGGATGCAGACAACGCGTCCTCCAGAAAACGGCGGACGCAAACAGTGTGCCTACGGCGCTTTGGAGGGAAGACGGGCACGATGTATCGTGCCCCTACGCGAGATCTGAACCTTCAACGCTTAACTTTGCACCGCCTATCCCTTTCTTCCGCATTTTCTTAAACTTAAAACTGATAACTGATAACCTAAAACTGTTTGCGCAGGCAGTATGATCAGTGCAGCGAAGGGAAATGCGAGGGGATCATGGAGAAAATGATGGGGAACGGGCGGCGACGGATCGGTTGGCAGATGTCTATGTGGGCCGCGGCGGCGGTGCTGCTGATTGGGGCGGCGAGCGTGCGGGCGCAGGAGCAGAAGCCTTCATGGACGGACCAGGAGAAGCCGATTGTGGCGGCGCTGGGGACGCTGCGTAAATTGCCGGAAGATGCGCGGGCGAAACGGACGAAAGAACTGGCGCTGGAAATTCGCGCGCTCCCGGTGCCGAGCAATCCGCACAAGGCGCGGCTGGCGTTGGGGCTGGCGGGGCTTTCGACGGAGGGCGATCCGGGACACGACACGCTGCAGGAAGTGGCCACGACGCTCGCAAGCGCGTTGAAGGAGCAGCCGCCGACGGGGAAAGATGGGGAAGCGGCGTTCGCGTACGTGGAATTGGCGAGCCTGGTGAAGTATGAGCACGTGAGCGCAAGCCTGGATGACCCGCAATACGCGGCGGCGGTGGCGCGCGTGGATCAGGATGACGCGAAGCGCAAGGAGGCGAACTTCACGTTGAAGGATTTGACGGGGAAGAGCTGGACGTTGAGGGAATTGAAGGGGCAGGTGGTGCTGGTGAATTTCTGGGCGACGTGGTGCCCGCCGTGCCGGAGCGAGATGCCGGACCTGGATGCGCTGTACCAGAAATTCCAGAAGCAGGGATTCGTGGTGCTGGCGATTTCGGATGAAGCGGAGAGCAAGGTGCGGCCGTTCGTCGAGCAGGGAGGATTCCACTATCCGATCTTGCTGGATCAGGACCGGGCGGCGAATAAAGAGTTCATTGTGGAGGGGATTCCCAAGAGTTTTGTGTACGACCGGGAAGGGAAGCTCGTGGCTCAGGCAATGGACATGAGAACGAGGCGACAGTTTCTGGAATTGCTGAAGGAGGCGGGTCTCCAGTAGGCGTGTGTCGCGCCTACATCCTGTTCTGGTGCGCAAGAAAAGACGAACCCAAGAACCGATCTGAAGATCGGCCACTACACAGACTGGCCTACCGTGAGCAGATACGAATCGTCAGAGGAGCTTTTCATCCACACTGGGGAAGCTTTTGTCAGGAACGAATTGGCTGCCGAATACGCGGAAGTTAGAGACTTGCTTGAGCGAAAACACCGGGGCCGAAGAGGGCCGCGGCACACGGACGCGGAAAAGGTCCGCGTCGTCCACGTCGAAAAGTGAGAAAGCCGGGCGCAGATCGGGCTCGCGCGTGACGATCTCGACGTTGCTCATTTCGAGGTTCTTGACGTGGCGCACGAAGAAGCCCGTGGCGGGAAGCGCGCCGAACATCGTGGGCTCCGGATACTCCTTCTCGCGCTCCGGCGGCTGCAGGCTGACCATGGCGGCGTCGCCTCCGCCGATCTGATGCAAATACACATCGCTGATTTTCACGTCTTCGATGAAGTGGCCGGGCACGCCGCTGAGGATGGAAGGAAGCTGCGCGGCATCGTAGCTGGTGACGTTGCTGATCAGGATGCGCTTGAGGGTGCCGACTTTGGCGCCCTGCGGTCCACGCATGCGCTCGCCAAGGCGCAGAAACAGCGGCGAGTTCATCGCGCCGCGCATGGCGATGCCGATGAAGGTGATGTCCTCACAGAGCGCCCCGTCGACGCTTTCGAGGGCCAGGCCGCGCGAGTGCTCGAAGACACAGTTGGAGATGGTGATGTTGCGGAAGCCGCCATTGGATTCGGTGCCGCACTTGATGCGCCCGGTAGCGCGCGGGCGAAAGCTGTCTGGCATGCGCTTCCAGGTGCCATCGAGCACGGAGCCAATCTCATAACCGCCGGTGACGAAGCAGTTGGTGATGGTGACGTTTTCCGTGGGACGAGGTCCGCCAAGCGCGAAGGAACTCTTGGGACAGATGGCATCGTCGAAAGGTGAATTAACGGTGCAGTTGGAGACGCGCACGTTGCGGCAGCAGTCGATGTCCACGCCATCGCGGTTGGTGTCGATCTTCAGGTTATCGATAGTAAGATTGTCAACGCCGGTAGCAAGAATGCCGAACCATCCACCGAAGAGAATCGAGAAGTCCCGGAGGATAACGTTGCGGCAGTTCTTGAGTGCGATGGCTTTGTTGCCGACACCCGGCTTCGCGGTATCGGGCAAGTCTCTGTCTTGCGCGTGGCCGCGGCTTAAGCCCCTGCCCCAGATCAGTCCGGGCCCCAGGATGGAGAAATCGTGAATGCCTTCGCCCCAGATTAGGCTGTTGTGCCAGTGATTGTGACCGTAGTCCTGGTAGGGTTCCCAGGGACCTTGCGGCTCGGCGTCGTCGTAGCCGCCACTGGTTGTGCCGTCGAGAGGAATTGAAGCGGCAAGGATTGTGGCGCCCTGTTCAAGATAGAGACAAACGTGGCTTTTAAGATGGATCGAGTAGCAGGCGTACGTGCCCGCGGGAAAGTACACGGTACCACCGCCGGCGGCGGCCGCTGCTTCGATGGCGCGGTTGGTTGCGGGACTGTCAATTGTCTGGGCGTCACCCGTAGCGCCGAACGCCTTGACATTCAGGACGCCCGCATTCGCGAGAGATTCGGAAGTGTACGCGGGAGTGGATGCCGCTTGGTTCAACGAGGGAACTCCGGCGAGAACGGCGCCGCACCCGGCCATCGAAAATAATTGCCTACGATCGAACAGAATGGTGCCCCTTTCGGAAGCGCAAAGATTCGGGCGCGCTCCAGAAACGCATGAAGGAAACACGCTAAGCGCAATTCTTTATATTGTGGCCGGTTCAAGGCTGTCAATAGCAGGGCAGCAGTGAATTTGCCACGGACTTCCGGACGACGAAAAGGTGGATTTGCCAAGGATGGGCAGAGTCACAGGATGCTTTCGGCTGATCGTGCACTGAGGGTTATCCAGTGAGACTCAGATCGAGCTTTCTGTGGACCTCATGCGCGAATCCAGTAATGAGCGTCAATATGAAGAACGCGAGGAGAGGATAACTTAGAAGAAGATTCAGGCTAGCGAGAGATGGCTTCGGGTCGTTCTTCAAGCCGAGGATATAGCCGAGGGTGAATTCAAAAGGCACCCATAACAGAGCGGCGATCAAAAACCATGGCCACATCTTTGCAAGTAAGCGTCTTAAGTTCGCTCGGAGATGTGATCGCCACCAGATAAGCGGTTTATCAATCCTGGCCGCGGCGATAGAAGCTGTTATCAAAAGCGATATCGGTCCGAATCCTCCGCCAACAAGAAGAAGCACGATAGAGAGCAGAACGAGGACCACAGCGCCGTGCTTCCTCTGAACAAACATAGCCGCCCAAACCATTATTAGCAGGCCGAAAGTCATCGCCAGGATGCCCGTCGCCAAGAAGTTGGGAATGAGCGTCATGGCGGGTTCGTGGCCGAAGGGAAAGGGAAGTCCGGGCGGACCCACGGCAAGTATCTTTATTCCTTTTGGCGCAACATTCCCTTGAAGCGTTTCAAAGAAACCGTGCTCCATGCCGAGCAGCCCTGCATAAACGCCGAATACGGAGGCGGTTGCTCTCAGCGCGCTAATATTGTGCCAATTCATTTTGCTTCGCTGGGCTTCAGACAGGGACAAGGTTACTTCGCTGCGTTGCTGCGGGTAAAGGTGAAAAGAAGTGGGGTGGAAAACTGGAGCGAGCAGAGCGAGTCAGCTCTCGAGTAGAGTCAGCCAGCGGGCATTGTTTTCCGGTGAAATGGATTTCAAATGCGCGGCTAAAAAAAGGGAATCCAGTCGCAGTGCAACGACGGCTATGAGAAGATAGCAAGCTCGTTCGAGACCCGTCATCGAGGCGAGATGTTGTCGACGGGACTGGGAGTCTTGGAACAGGTATGTTCGTCCACATGTTCGCTTTTCGTTGGAGACCCAACGTGACGCAGGAGCAGAAAAACCGCGTCCTGGCCGAGATTCGCGGGCTGCAGGGACAGATACCCGGTCTGCTGGAAACAGCCGTTGGGGCGAACATTTCTCCGCGCGGAAAAGGCTATGAGCTTGGGGGCGTGATGAAATTCACCGACAAGGCTTCCCTGGAGAGTTACGGCGCTCATCCGGCGCATCAGAAATTGCTGAGTTGGTTGATGCCACTCATTGAGCCGATCGAAGTGGACTTCCAGGTTGATTAGAAGTCACGAAGGGGAATGATGGGTGGCCTTCGTTGATTTACCATAGAAGTAAAGTGCAGTGAGGGCAAGTAAACAGAACTTGACAAAATCGGTTAATTGAGGCAGAATAGAAGTGGATCAAGGGTGCCTTCAGGTCGTCGAGACCGCGAGCGGTACCCTGAATCACGCCCTTGGCCAAGAAACCAGGGTGAGCCCCATGTTTGTCCGCCAAGTAACCACACTTCTGAAGCCCGACAGCATTTCCAAATTCAGCCTCATGATGGAGCAAGAGGTCATACCGATGCTCCGCAAGCAAGAGGGATTCCAGGACGAACTCACCTTTTTTGCCCCCAGCCAAGACGCGGTCACCTCCATCAGCCTCTGGGACAAGGCATCAAACGCCGAATCCTACAGCCGGAGATCTTTTCCAGCTGTTCTGAAAATGCTGGAGGCGCTGATCGAAGGAACTCCCACGGTCGACACGTACGAAGTTCTCAATTCTACCTATCACAAGATCGCCGTCGCCGTCGCCGCTTAACTGCTGCATCGAGTTTCGTAAGAGGGGCAAGCCCAGTCTGCCTGAGTGTTCACAAATCGACGGGGCAAAGAGGAATGAATGTTTCTACTTGCATGGATTTTCATCGGGGTGCTCGTTGGCTGGGGAGCGGGAAGAATCCTTAAGGGAAATGGGTATGGTCCGTTCATGGACGTGGCCATGGGAATCGGAGGCGCCGTTGCGGGGGGGCTATTGATGCGCGCAGCGGGCTTCGGCGGCGTCGCCGGGACGATTGTTACAACCTTTGTTGCGGTGATTTGCGCTGCGCTGCTAACGGTCCTTTTTGGCATCGCGAATGGCCGCAGAATTTACGCGCGTCAGGGTTAAGAGAACCGCACACGAGCGTAGGGTAGCGTCACGGTCAACCGACGCTTGCGGTTTCAAGTTCTTGGGAATTTATGGAGATATGAAAGTGAAAATGATCCGAAGTTTGATTTTTTGTCTTGGTGCTTTGCTTATAATCGCCCCAATGCTCCGCGCACAGGATTTATCCAAGTATCGGGGTTTTCCACTCGGGACGAGCCTGCCTAACGTTTTGAAGCTTAGCGATCAGAAGTTGGAGGATGTGAAAACGATTCACGCTCGACCAATGTTGATTCAGGAGCTTCCTTGGTGGCCGCAGAGCTCTCCCGGGACTTCTTCCCGGCCTGAAAGCGTTGAACAAATTCTCTTCTCTTTCTCTAACGGCGACCTCTACAAGATTTCCGTGACTTACCAGCATGCTTCCACCGAAGGGCTCACGGCGGAGGACATGGTGAGGTCCATTTCGGCAAAGTACGGCCCGGCGACGAGTGTTGAGTCGGAAATTGATTCCGTCATGAACGCGCGATATAACTTGAAGGAAAAGTTTTTCGCATCGTGGGAAAATTCACAATATTCCCTCAATCTTGTCCGTTCTTTCTTCAGCGATGGTTTTGGGCTCGTCATCTATTCGAAGCGGGCGAATGCAGAAGCTGAACTTGCCATTGCCGAAGCCGTGAAACTCGACAAGCAAGAGGGGCCGCAAAGAGAAGCGGAGCGTCAGAAAAAAGAAACGAAAGACCTCGAATTGGCGCGGCAAAAGAACCTGAAGGATTTTCGTCCGTAATTCTCGCATTACGTTATAACAAGCCATCTTGGGCGTGTTAGAGAAGTGAATTATGTGGAGGCTAGAGAAATGACTATGAATGTCACTCCCCTGCATGACCGAGTTCTGGTGCGCAGGCTGGAAGAGAAAGAAACTGCAAAGGGCGGGATCATTATCCCCGATACGGCTAAAGAAAAGCCCCATGAGGG
>Ga0116116_1000181_pt1 | contig 77229 bp, 55 predicted proteins | sample June2015DPH_10_1_FD_89722 | JGI IMG/M metagenome (GOLD analysis project Ga0116116, IMG submission 89722) | Peatland microbial communities from SPRUCE experiment site at the Marcell Experimental Forest, Minnesota, USA - June2015DPH_10_150 | ecosystem: Environmental > Terrestrial > Soil > Wetlands... | reverse complement strand
CATTTCGATTCACCATCGCTGGCACTGTCATCCTGAGTCCCGGTTCTTTCGGGACGAAGGATCTGCATTTGTCTTTGTTACTGAAAACCCATGCAGATCCTTCGCTGCTGCTCAGGATGACAGTTTGGGTGATGGAGTCACCTCATCGAGCTTCTGCCCATCATGGGCAGCCGAAAGGCTGTCAATGCTCAGGATGACAGCGAAGGGCTAGAATGACAGCGAAGGGCTCAGGATGACAGCATCGGAACGTTTTTCCGCAACCTGTATAGTCGGTATTGGTCCCTCCCCCGGTCCCACCCATCTTTACTATTCCCCTCATGCGAAAAACTGACTAAGATTGGAGTGATAAACGCGCGCAGTTATCGGGGTTAGGGCTGCGCCTGTTCGCCGCGGGCGACTACTTTTCACAACCAGTCTTTGGGGAAGAGATCAGGAGGGCAGTGATGAAATCGTCCAACGCCACCGCGAACACGGCTAACCTTGCTGATTTGATGTGCGGGACGGGCTCCCCTGCGGCAGGAACCATGGAGGAGCGGGCGCGGCATGAGGATCCTGCGCTGCTCAAAACCATGCTGGAGCAGATGCTCCTGGTTCGTCGATTCGAAGAGAAATCCGCAGAACTCTACACGCTGGGGAAGATCGGGGGCTTCTGCCACCTGTACATCGGGCAGGAAGCGGTGGCCGTGGGCGCCCTCTCCACGATCCAGGCCGACGATTACATCTTCACTTCCTATCGCGAGCACGGCCACGCCTTGGTGCGCGGCCTGGACCCCGGCGAAGTGATGGCGGAACTCTGCGGCAAGCAAAGCGGAGTCTCCAAGGGCAAGGGCGGGTCGATGCACCTCTTTGACAAGCGGCACGGATTCCTGGGCGGGCATGCCATTGTGGGGGGGCAGATCCCCCTGGCCGCGGGCACGGCATTTGCCTCCAAGTATCTTCAGCAACCGCGCGTCACCCTGTGCTTCTTCGGGGAGGCGGCAGTGAACATCGGCTCCTTCCATGAGTCATTGAACTTGGCCGCGCTTTGGAAGCTTCCCGTGGTCTTCATCTGCGAGAACAACCGTTTCGGCATGGGGACACCCGTGGAACGGGCCTCCTCGCTCTACGACCTCTCGCAGAAGGCTTGCGCATACAACATGGCGCGCACCTGGGTGGACGGCATGGACGTCCTCGCGGTCCGCGAAACTCTGAAGGAAGCTGTGGCTCGCGCGCGCCAGAACAACGCTCCCACGCTCATCGAAGCGCGCACCTACCGCTTCATGGGCCATTCCATGTCCGACCCAGCGCACGGCCACTACCGTACCAAGTCGGAAGTGGAGGAGCAGCGGCGGCACGACCCCATCAAGCAGTACACTGCCGCACTGGAAGCAATTGGACTCGTCAACCAGGAATACCTCGACGAACTCGAGCAGAAGGTTCGCGACACGATCGAGGAGGCGGTGGCCTTCGCGGAGCGGAGCCCTGAGCCTGACCTCAAGGAACTTTCGACGGACGTGTACGCGGAATAGGTTAGCGGGAGCGTCTATCCCGCAGGGCAGGGGCGGCAGCGTGCCGGGCTGAGGCTTGGCACTGCATGCAGTTTGCGGGAAAACGTTCGAAGCATGTCATTCTGAGCGAGCGCAGCGAGCGAAGAACCCCCGCAGTTTACTTCTCTGCGAGCGCGAACCAACTGCCGAGGTCCTTCGCTCCGCTCAGGATGACAGCGAATGCGCTCAGAATGACAGCGAAGGGCTCAGAATGACATGGCGGGAGGTTCTTTTCGCAACCTCCCAGATTTCCCATCCGTTTTGGAGCGTTCTATGGCCATCATGACTTACCGGGAAGCCCTGAACCAGGCGATGCGCGAAGAAATGCATCGCGACGAAACCATCGTGCTGATGGGCGAAGAGGTGGGCTTCTATCAAGGCGCCTACAAGGTCAGCAAAGGACTGCTCGATGAGTTTGGGCCCATGCGGGTGCTCGACACGCCCATCACGGAGCTGGGCTTTACGGGGCTCGGGGTGGGGGCGGCGATGGTGGGAGTGCGGCCCATCGTGGAGATGATGACCTTCAATTTCTCGATGTTGGCGCTTGACCAGATTGTGAACAGTGCCGCGAAGATGCTCTACATGTCAGGCGGGCAGTTTCCCATCCCCCTGGTGGTGCGCGGGCCGGGCGGCGCCGGGCACCAGCTCGGCGCGCAGCACTCGCAGGCGCTGGAAGCCTGGTTCTGCCACGTTCCGGGCTTGAAAGTGGTCGCCCCCGCGACGCCTGCCGACGCCAAGGGATTGCTCAAGACTTCCATTCGCGACAATAATCCGGTGATTTTCATCGAGTCAGAAGTGCTCTACGGGACGCGCGGTGAAGTGCCGGACGGAGAGCACCTGGTTCCCCTCGGCGTGGCCGACATCAAGCGGCCCGGCCGCGACGTGACCGTGATTGCGCACTCGAAGATGCTGCCGGTGGCGCTCGACGCCGCGGCGGATTTGGCCAAGGAAGGCATCGAGGTCGAGGTCGTGGACCCGCGCACGCTCCGCCCGCTCGATATCGAAACCCTCGTGACCTCTGTGAAGAAAACGAACCGTGTGGTGATCGCCGAGGAAGGCTGGGCGTATTGCGGCGTGGGCGCACAGTTCGTGGATGTGATCCAGCGCGCCGCGTTCGATTACCTCGATGCCCCCATTCTGCGGGTAACCGGCGCCGACGTCCCCATGCCTTACGCGAAGAACCTGGAACACCTGGCGCTGCCCAATAAGCAGGGCGTGAAGGATGCCGTCTACCGCGTGCTCTACCGCCAAGGAGTCGGGGCTGGGGGCCACGCTTAAGAAAGCATAGAAGTCAGGAGCCAGGAGCTAGGAGTCAGAAGTTAGGAGCCAGAAGTCAGGAGAAAGGCGCATTTGTTCCGACTTCTGACTTCTCACTCCTGACTTCTGACTCCTAGCCTTCCGTACCTACAAAACGAGGAACATCCATGGCCGTTAAGGTAATGATGCCCAAAGGCAGCGATACGATGACGGAAGGCAAGGTCCTGAAATGGCTCAAGCAGGAAGGTGACGCGGTATCCACCGGAGAGGCCGTCGTCGAGATCGAAACCGATAAGGTGGACATGGAAGTGGAGGCGCTGGGCGGCGGTGTGCTCCGCAAAATCCTGGTGGGGGCCGGCAAGGTCGTGCCTGTGGGAGAGTTGCTCGCCCTCATCGGCAAACCCGACGAGGATCTTACCTCGCTAATGCCCGGCGACGGCAAACCCGCGCCCGCACCCGCTGCGGCCGGCACCCTCGCAGAAAAGGGGACCGCGACTCCGCCTGCGACCAGTCCCATGCCTGTCCCCGCCGTGGGAGGAACCCTTGCGACTGTGCCCCCTCCCGAAGCTGGCGGCCGCGTGCTGGCCTCACCCCTGGCGAGACGGATGGCGACGGAGATGGGCCTCGAGCTCGCCAATATTGCCGGAACGGGCCCGAGTGGGAGAATCATCCGCCAGGACGTCGAGCGCAGTGCGGCGCTGGCTTCGCAGGCCCGCGTGGCGCACCCCGCTGCCTCCGTTCCTTCCACGGTCCGCGCGCCCGCTCCCCTCCCGCCGAGACCTGCGCCGTCCCTGACGGGTCCAGAGTTTTTCGACGAGCCGCTCAGCGCGATGCGCAAAACCATCGCGACACGCCTGGTGCAAAGCAAGGCTCCGGTGCCGCACTTCTATCTCACCATTGAAGTCGACATGAAACGCGCCAAGGAGTTGCGTGAGTCGGCGAACCTGCTCGACCCCGAGCTGAAGCTGAGCTACAACGACATCATTCTGAAAGCCTGCGCCTCCACGTTGCGGCGGCATCCCCAGGTGAACGCTTCGTTTCAGGGTGAGTCCATACGCTTCCACAATCGCGTGCACCTGGGCATGGCCGTGGCCACCGAGGGGGGCGGGCTCATCACGCCCGTCATCCGCAATGCCGATGCGAAGAGCCTGCAGGAAATCTCCCGCGAGGCGAAGGACCTCGCCGCCCGCGCCCGCACCCGCAAGCTCGCGCCCGAAGAGTTCGCGGGTTCCACATTCTCCGTCTCGAATCTGGGCATGATGGGGATCGAGGAATTCTCCGCGGTGATCAACCCTCCGGAGGGCGCCATCCTGGCCGTGGGCGCCGTGGCGGAGAAACCGATCGTCAGGGAGGGCCGCGTGGAAGTCGGCCTGCGCTGCCGAATGACGCTCTCCTGTGACCACCGTGTGGTGGATGGCGCCACGGGCGCGAAGTTCTTGGAGACTCTCAAACAGACTCTCGAAAACCCCGTCTACCTGGCGTTCTGACCAGTGGCCACGCGGGAGCAGTGGCGGTTCAGGAGGCTGCTGAAAGAGCCTCGCGGCCCTGTCATCCTGAGCGAAGCGAAGGACCCCGGCAGTTCGCGGGAGGTTGGCGAACACAGTAACTGCGGGGGTTCTTCGCCCAAAATGCGGGCTCAGAATGACAGCGTAGGCGAAGGGCCTGCAGGACAGATGCTCTTGTTCAACAGCCTGCCGGGAACCGCCCCGCGTTACCCTCAGTGATACCGGGAACCCAACCTATGCGATATGAAAAGGAACTGGAAGTCGTGCGGCGCGTCGCCGAACAGGCCGGCCGGCTGGCGCTCGAAAACCAGGCGCGCGGCTTCGAGGCGGAAACGAAGCCCGACGCCTCACCTGTGACCACCGCGGACCGCGCCAACGAGCAACTGATCTCGAGCCTGCTCGAGGAGGCGTTTCCCCAGGACGGGATCCTGGGCGAGGAGGGTGCGGCGCGCGAATCCCGCAGCGGCCGCCGCTGGATTATCGACCCGATCGATGGCACGCGCGATTTCGTGCGTGGCATTCCCACCTGGAGCGTCCTCGTGGCGCTCGAGGCCGAGGGCGAAGTCGTGGTGGGCGCATGTTACCTGGCGCCGCTGGGAGAGCTCTATTCCGCGGCCGCGGGCATGGGCACGTTTCGTAATGGCAGGCGCATCCATGCCGCCCAGGCGAAGACGATGGACCAGGCGCTGCTCTGCCTGACCTCATTTACCCGCGTCGCCGGGCTCGAATTCGCCGGCCGCCTGATTCCCTGGATGTCGAAGTTTTGGGCCGTGCGCAGCATGGGCGGTTGCATGGACGCGATGAGCGTGGTCTCCGGCCGCGCCGACGCGTGGATTGAGCTCGAGGCGAAAGCCTGGGACCTGGCGCCGCTCAAGATACTTGCCGAGGAAGCCGGCGCACGCTTCTTTAACTTCGATGGGAAGACGAGTATCTACGGCGGCAACTGCGTGATAACAATTCCCTCCCTGGAAAGCGAGATCCGCGGCTTCCTGGGGATTCCGGACCAAGCGTAGAACCCCCCGTCCGCGCTCAGGCGAACGCCTTCCGCATCACTTCCAAACTCTTCGGAACTGCGGTCTCGGCGTCTTCCTTGCCTTCCATTTCCAGGTCCACGTAACCGTTGTAATTGGCTTTGCGCAGAATGCCCGCGACGCGCTTGTAATCGATTTCATGTGTGTACCACACGCCGCCGCCGAAATAGGTTTTGAAGTGGACCAGGACCGCGTGTTGCGCCAGCTTTTCGATCTGCGGGTAAGGATCGCCCATGAGGTTGCCAATGTCGAGCGTGAGGCCAAACCAGGGTGAGTTGACGCCGCTGACAATGCGCATCACTCCCTCGACGGTGGCGGACAGGCCCCAGTGGTTTTCCATCGCCAGCACGATGCCGGCCTTTTCCGCCGCGGGAATGCACTCCTGAATCGAGTCGATGCACCATTTGAAGCCGTCGTCCTCTGTGTAGCCCGGCAGGACGGGTTCCTTCCCGCCGGCCTTCATCAAGTCGTCGAAGGATTTAATGGTCTTCCAACGCCCGGAGTTGAGCCGGATGGCAGGAGTCCCGAGCTCATAGGCCAGGTCGATGCAGTGTTTGGTGTGATCAATGTTCTTCTGCCGCTCCGCGGGGTCGGGCGAAACGAAGTCCTGATGGATGGTCAGGCTGATGAGGTCGAGGGAATTCGCCAGGGCTTGGCGCTTGTAGCCGTTAAGCGTGGCCGACGACTCATCGGGCAATTGGACATGGAGAATTTCGACGCCGTCGAAGCCCAAGCGGGCCGCATGGTCAATGACTTTGTCGATCGGATATTTCTGGCCTTCGAAATGCCAGTAGGAGTATGTCGAAACACCCAAACGGTGGCGAGGTGGAGCAGAAGTCTTGGTGGAGGCCCGGCCGGCAGCGCCCGCGGGCCCGCTGAGAAGCGCCGCGCCAACTAATCCGGTACCTTGTTGAAGCATGGTTCGCCTGCTGAGTTTCATGGATTCTCTCCTTGGAAGCACTGCGGCGTGCGGCGCCCAAAGGCTCCTCCGGCGTCGGCTCGCGGCGTTGGGCATTTCGCTGACAAACCTGGCGGACAATCAGCCACCCCTCTGCCGCCGGCAACAACGCCGGGAGGCCATTAGACGGATTGGGGAAATTGCGGGCGCCTGGCCGCAATTGCCATCTTAGGTTGCGTTCGCAAACAAGTCAATGACGGGTAAAGCCCGCCCGCCGATTTCGCCAAGCGCAGGGCTGGGGCTTTGAGGTTAGCGACCTGCGCGGGGTTGGGGAGCGCGGCGCGACCGCCTGGCGATGACGACCGCAGCTCATCCGCTTCAAGATTCTGCTGGCGTGAATATGGCGTGAATATAGACTTGACAAATGGTCGGGGCACGGGTAATAGCACCTTGTTGAGCTAAAGAACGTAGGGAGCATTACCTGGCTCATCCCTGCAGGGCGTAGATTGGCGGCAAGGCGATGAAGACGGTCCGTTTTTGGGCGTTGGCTCAGGTCAAGGCGGGTCAGCTCATGTCAGAGGAGGACTTTATGGTTCGCCGGTCACATCCCATTTCCGCATCGCAACTTTTGTTGCTGGCTTCTCTTGCGATCTGCATCGCCGCGAGAGTCCCCGCGTTCGGCCAGTACACAACGGCCAGTCTCGGGGGGACAGTAGTTGACCAATCCGGCGCCTCGGTCCCGGACGCCAAGGTGACCGTCCGCAGCATTGACACAGGCATGACCAAGACGATTGCGACGGCCACAGACGGTTCCTTCGTTTTCCCGGGCTTGACGGTTGGGAACTACACCCTCACCGTCGAGAAAGCCGGATTCTCGACTTATGTGCAGGAAGGCATCACGTTGACGCTCAATCAGGCCGCCAGCGTAAGTGTGACGCTGCGGGTGGGCAAGGCGGCGGAGCAGATCACGGTTTCTGCCGCGGCTGAACTGGTCACGACGCGCGAAGCCACGGTCGGCCAACTGATTGACCAGAAGCGCATCCTGGACTTGCCGCTCGACGGCCGCCGCGCCCAGTCGCTGGTTTTCCTTGCCCCCGGCACCGTGAATGTCACCAGCTTCGGCACGTATTGCGACGTCAACTGCGAAGGCGGCGTCCACCCCGGTGAGCAGCGCGCCAATGTGAATGGTATCGGCCCCAACGCCGTGAACTATCAACTCGACGGCGCAGGGCACAACGATTCCTATATCAACACCAACCTGCCCTTCCCCAATCCGGACGCCATCCAGGAATTCAATCTCGAGTCTGATAATCTTTCCGCCGAATATGGCAACGCCGCCGCCGGCGCGATCAACATCATCACTAAGTCAGGCACGAATCGCCTGCACGGGTCGGCGTTTGAATTCCTTCGCAACGGCTCACTCAACGCGCGCAACTTCTTTGCCCCGGAACATGACTCACTCAAGCGCAACCAATTCGGCGCCAGCCTCGGCGGGCCAATTCGTAAGGACAAGCTGTTCTTTTTCGGGACCTACCAGGGCACCCGAACCCGCACCGCCCCCGAAGGCAATGTGGCCTTTGTGCCCAGCGCTACCGAGCGCGCTGGCAACCTCTCGGATTTTTGCCCGGGCGGTTTTGGTGACACCAGCTTGTGCACGAGCGAGGGAGGAACCCAGCTTGTGGATCCGGTCACAGGCGCGCCTTTCCTGAACAATCAGATTCCCACCACAAGTTTCAGCCCTGTGTCCAATTATTTTCTGCAGAACATCCCCACTCCGAACGGTCCAGGCCATGAACTGACCTACGTCGGACCGCGCGCCGTCCAGAACGAAGACGAGTTCATGGGAAAGGTTGACTACAACCGCGGCAAGAATCAACTGAGCGGCCGCTACTTCTACACACTTTTCGACCAGCCACCGCAGTTTAACAAGATCAACGTGCTGGCCTCGGATGGCAGCGGTAATCACGTCCGCGTGCAGAATTTCTCCCTCAACCATTCGTATTCTTACTCTCCGGCCTTGCTCTTTAATACCTGGTTCGGCTGGTCGCTCGAGACCGGTGGTTCTCTTTCGGGGGCAACCTTCGGGTTTCCCGACGCCGGGATGAAAGTCGCCTCGCAGACTCCACCCGAAATATACATGAGCGTGGACGGGTATTTCGTGGTCTCCACCAATCACAACGGGGATTTCGACCGGGGTGATTACACTTTCCGCGAAAACGTCACGCTCAGCCGGGGGACGCATGAGATCCATATGGGTGGCGAACTGGTTCGGTTGAAGAACCACTTGCGCAATTCTTTTCTGCAGTCTCCCTCGACGGAGTTTGGTGGAAGTTATTCCGGCGACAACATGGTGGACTTTCTTCTCGGAAGACTTTCCTTTTTCCAACAGGGGGGTGGCGAATTCAAGGACCTGCACGGCACCAAACTCGGCGTGTATGTCCAGGACAACTACCGCATGAGCCCCCGGCTGACACTCAATATGGGCCTCCGTTGGGATCCTTACTTCCCTTATCTTGAGGAGAAAGGTCGCGTGGTGTGCTTCCAGCCGGGGGTTCAATCCACGCGGTTCCCCAACGCGCCTCTGGGTATGACCTTCGGCGGTGACCAGCACGATGCCGGTTGCCCGCGCCCCGGCTCTGAGAGCAATCTCGGCAATTTCGCGCCCCGCCTGGGGTTTGCCTCGCGCCTGACACCCGATGGGAAAACCAGTCTGCGAGGCGGTGTGGGCGTCTACTATGCTGCGCCTGAGACCGTCGGCTACAACACTTTCGTGGACGCGGCGCCGTTTTCGCCGCAATTCGTCTTCACCAATGTGGACTTCCAGGATCCTTACGGGAGCGCCGGTGTGCCCGATCCTTTCCCAGCGCAATACGCGCCTCGCATTCCCGGGCCAGACTCCACTTTTACCTTGCCCGGCGCTATTTACGCCGTCTTTCAGCGCGACTACCACGTGACGACCATCTATGCCTGGAACCTGACTCTCGAGCGGCAGTTCGGCAACAACTGGGTGGCACGCGCAGGCTACGTCGGTAACAAGGGGACGTATCTTTACGGTACCAGCGACCAGAAACCTCTGCGCGAGCTCAACCCCGCGCGTTATGTGCCTGGCAATGATGCGGAGGGCAATCCACTGTCTACGCACGATTTCCAAAACACCCAGGACCGCCGGCTCTACTCTCAATTCGCAACGGTGGGCTATATCTCGTCATCCAACAACTCGCACTACGAGGCTCTGCAGCTGTCGGTGGAAAAGCGCCTGAGCTATGGCGTTTCGCTCATCTCCAACTATACTTGGGGGAAAGGCATTGATGATTACGGCTGGTCCGATCCCTTCAACCGGCACTTCGATTACGGCCTTTCCGACGATGACATTCACCACAGCTTCAAGTTCTCAAGCGTCTGGCAACTGCCTCAAACACACTGGCACAGCATCGGCGGCGTTCTCGCCAACGGCTGGGAACTGACCTCGCTCACTTATTGGCGCAGTGGATTCCCCTTCACGGTGCGCGACCCCGGTGACGACAATTCCTACAGCGCCGTTTTCCGTGACCGCGCCGATTTTGCCAAGTCCGGCGCACCCAGCGTGGCTTACGGAAAATCGCACAACGACATGATCACGCAGTGGTTTGACACCAGCTTCTTCCAGCCCAACGCCGTTGGGACCTTTGGCAATTCCGGCAAGAACATCCTGCGCGGTCCGCGCTCCTTCAACGCCGATGTGGCGGCCATCAAGAACACGAAGGTCAGCGAAAAGCTGTCTGTGCAGTTCCGCGCTGAGTTTTTCAACTTCTTTAACAACGTGAACTTCGGTCTGCCGGACAATAATACTTCCGATGGCCCGGAAGTGTTCGGGCGCATCACCTCGGCGGGAAGCCCGCGTATACTGCAATTTGGCTTGAAGCTGGCGTTCTAGGGCTTCCCGAAGCTCCATCCGGTGCAGGCGGCTGGCCGGGCCGCCTCCACGGGCGGCAGAACGATGCCCCGCAGCACTAGCCCAGGTGGGGGAGGTTAACCAGGCCAGCGCCGAATCCCTGTCCCTCGCCAGAATTGCATCGCACGCGGTTTTAGAAAACTTAGGAGTGCGCTCTTAACACTGTTAAGAGCCACTCAGTGTGGCGGACGACCTTTACGGATCGGAATTATTGCGGAGCACAGGAGGGCATTCCCTGCGATGCGAGCGGTTGTACAGCGAGTCAGGCGGGCGGAAGTTCGAGTGGAAGAACAGGTCGTGGGACGGATCGGAGCGGGGCTCGTGGTGCTTGTCGGGGTCGGAAAGAGCGACACGCCCGCGAGTGGGGATGCCTTAGCGGAGAAGATTGCGAATCTGCGGATTTTTGATGACAACCAGGGAAAAATGAATCGCTCCCTACTCCAGACCGAAGGAGAGGTCCTGTGCGTATCGCAGTTCACACTCTTTGGCGATTGCAGAAAGGGAAGGCGCCCGAGTTACGATCAGGCCGCATCCCCGGATAGAGCGCTCCTCCTCTACGAGAGGTTTGTGGAATCCCTGCGGGGCCTCGGAATACGGACCGAGACGGGACGATTCCGGGCCATGATGGAAGTGGAACTTGTCAACGACGGGCCGGTGACTTTGTTGCTCGATTCGGATCGACTGTTCTGAGGAGCATCCGGCAAGGAGGGCATTGCAGTGCGCCTGCCGCCGGGACCTTGCCGTGTCGGCGCCACCGCATGCCCGGCCCTCCCGCACGGCGCGACAGGAGAGGCGCTATAGGGTGTCGGCGGTGCAAACACCTAAAGCAGGATGTCCATTCCTTCAAAGGCGGCGTGGGAGTTGGGGAAACGAGCCCGGGCGCGCTCCTGCAGTTGATCGACGGTTTGGTCGTCGCTGTCCGGGTCGTGGTGAAAGAGAATCAGTTGTTTGACTCCGCTTTCCTGGCACACCATCACTCCCTCTTCCCAGGTGCTGTGACCCCAGCCTTTCTTTTCTTTCTCGATCTCGGCGCGCGTATACTGTGAATCGTAAATCAAGATGTCGGCGCCGCGGCTGAGCTCCCGGATGGTCCGGTCACTCTGCGGGTCCCCGGGCTCGTTGTCGGTGGCATAGACGACCGTTTTTCCATCGTTCTCGATGCGGAAACACAGGCAACCCTGCGGGTGATGGATCCGGCCGACCCGAACACGAAAATCATTGAACTCAAACACGCCCTGACCGATCTCCGAGTAGAGGCGTTTCGCCCGCATGGCGTTCATGTCGACCGGGAAGTAAGGGTTGCTCATCTGGCCTCCCAGGGTCAGCTCTAGTGAGGCTTCCTGCGGGTGGAATGAATGCATGTGAAACTCATTGCCCTCCTGATAGAGTGGGGAGAAGAAGGGCAATCCCTGGATGTGATCCCAATGAAAATGGCTGATCAGGATATGTGCATGGATGGGACGATTTCCGAACTCTTTCATCAGCGCCCTACCCAACATTCTCATTCCACTGCCACAATCGACGATGAGCAGAGCGCCAGCATCTGAGCGGAATTCCAGGCAGGGCGTATTTCCGCCATACCTTAAGTTCTCGGGTTGTGGGGTGGGTGTTGACCCCCGGACTCCCCAAAACCTTAGCCGCATAGAGGTGTCCTCTGCAGTCAAACCACGGCGAGCGCCGCCAATTCCTATACCAGATTCTCCGGGTTACGCCAAGCGGAAAGTTAAGTGAAAGTTAAGGGAGGGTTACTGGTAGTCTTCCGGATCCATGGCCTGAGTAGAACCCTCGGCACGTCAGCAGTCGGTTGCACCACTCACTAACCATCAAGGAAATCCTAGGCCTGGAACTTCCCGGCGAAAAAGGACCTTGATTTCCTTGCGCCAGGAATCGTTTAGTCCCACCATGATCACTTCAATCCGCCGGTCGAGGTAGCGCAGGATTCGCGGGGTCGTAGAATGGAAGCGAAAGGCGGGTGAAACCAGATAGAGCAAAGGGGCCTCTGGTGAAAGCGTGCAACCCTGGAAGTATCCGAATTCCTGAAACTGGTTTCGGTCCTGCAGCCACTTGACGCGCAACCAGTAATCCAGCCCCTGAAGGGGCAGGTTGATCTCCTCCTGGACCTTCAGCTCGACCACCGCCAGCCGCCGTCTCTTTGTGGTGGCGAGGATATCGATCACGCCGCGATCTGTTCCCGAGAATGCCGGAACCTGGGGGTAAACAGGCTCGGGTGACAGGGCGGGATCAAGGCGGGTGATGTCTTTGAGGAGCAGGCTCTCGAGCCAGCGTTCCGATTGCAGCCGGTAGAATTCCTGGCGAGGATCAGGGCTGCCAGCACGGCGGACCCGGCGGACTTGGATGAGGAAATCACGGAAGTCGCTGCGTCGAGATTCGTCCAGGCGGTGAAAGCTGCCCTCCAGGCCGAAATAGACGCGCGGCGCGAGTTGGCCATCGACGCGAGCCACTTCCAATCCAGCGATGCGCAGCGAAAGGGAAGTCCCCGGGGAGTCGGGAACGACATCGACGTCCCCGGAGAGGTCGCCCAGCAGATCGCGGAGGAGGCTTTCGTGATGGGCCATCAGCAACTCAGCCTGGCGGCGCGGGGCAAGGCGCGTTTCGATATTCCCGAAGTCCGCGAGGTCCACCGGGGCGGGAGATGCCTGGTTGGCGGTCCACTCGAATATCTCAATGTTCAGAGCCTGGTGGTTCAAGTAGGCGGCGCGATGCGCAATCACATTGATCGCGGCCGGGGGCAGGAATAGTTTCAACTGCGTAATCGCCACGCGGTCGGCCCGGCTTCGCAGCCAATCCAACCAAATCAGACCGAAGGCCAGCACGGCGTCAGCAGCAGCAGTCCCTTCTTCTTCACTTAGGCCCAGGAACGCCCAGCCGGTGTGGCCGTGGCTCGCGACCCCGCGGGTGTACCAGGCCGAAAAGGAATACTCGCGGTCGGAACGGTTGCTCACACGGTCGAATTTCCAGCCCCGATATTGGCGCTGCAGCATGGCGAGGAGTTGCTGGCGGAACCCCGCGCGGCCTGCGGTGCGCGTCACGGCTGGGGACGGACGGAGTTCGCGGAACTCCAAGGTAGTGCTCTCGCGACCGCCGGGCTTGCGCACGAAAATCCCCAAGCGCTCGCGGTCGCGATACGCCACCTCCTCCACTCGCCGCGAAATCGATCTTCCCGAATTCCAGGCGCTGAGAATCAGCTTGCCAAATTCCAGGGTCAGCCGCCAGTTCGCGGCTGTCAGATCCAGTAACTCCACTTCGCCTTCCACCAGGATGGGATGACGAAGAAGTTGCAGGAAGGCCTCAATCTCCGTCTGGAGTTCGCGCAGGGGCTCGGGTTCGGGGGAAGGAGTCATGGCGTCACGCCTGCCATTATAGTCGCATGCCGCCACAACGGCACGTCGCTTGACCGGCTTGTACCATGGTGGGTTGCGGAGAGACTTCGGATGGAGGAGGCAAGGACCGGGTAACGCTGATCATGCGGGGTGGGACCAACACGGGGAATAGAAAAGATATTGCAGACCCCACTTTGCCGGGTCGGCGCGACTTCTCACCAGCGGGCCCCGGTCTGTCTCCGAAGGTCTATGGATCGTTTGTGCTAAGGCCGGAGACCCGTTGAAAGCGAGGTCTGCGCCAAAGTTCGGAAACTCGCCTTATCCGCAGCAGGCCAAGGCTTCGGCAAGGGGCGCTTCGCGGGGCGGCGTCTGGTGCGCACTTTCTTTCCGCCAACTGGCGAGCAAGAGCACGGTTCCGGTGGGGCACATATGGATGTAGAACATGCGATCGCCATCTTCGAGGTCGTAGAAGTTTTTGCGGTGTGAGTCCGGGATGGCGAGTACGCCGGTTGCCAGCAAGCTGCGCAGTCTTTCAACCATCTCAGCCGGATAATGCCGGAGGTTGGCAATTTGTAGTGGGCCGTTCATCTTGACTATCATGGTTTTCTCCCTTCGCCCAGAACCAGTGTCTCTGGAAGCTAATACGCGGCGAAGGACCGCCAAGTTTCACGATTCGTAAGGATTTTTTCCAGCCGTCGAGCCGACATCGATCCCTCGTCGATAGCCTTGTCGCCCTTCAAGCCCTTGCCACCGAGACCCGTAACTGGTTTGCGTCCCTATCATTCGACGGAGCATCGGCCAGTCGGATAGCCGGGAGCCAAAAAAAACGTAGGCAGGGTTTCCAGTTTGCTTTCTGCCACGCCGCCATTAACATAGGCGTGGTACTGAAGTCGTTTGGGGCCAACTTGGTTGTCCGCGCCCGGACGCGGCACGCAGGCGGAAGAGAACTCGCGTGCGTTTAACCTTCCGCAACTCGCCCGTGGGTCGCGAGGGTCTTCGGCCACCACGACGCATTCACCATTCCAGGAGTCTCTCATGAACAAAAGTCTCCTCGTCATCGGTATTTCTTTCTTCCTTGTTCGCGGCATCGCCTGTGGGCAAGATTCGCAATTTTCGCCCAAGCCCTCACAGATTCCCGGGCCGGCGACTTCCGCAGATTTCCAGAAATGGCTTGCGGACATGAAGCACTGGCGCATGGAGCGGCGGATCCGCATCGGTTACGACGGCTCGGAGTACGATCGGCCAGAGCTCAAGTGGACACAGTCGAGCTTCGTTCAGCCGCAGATGATGATTCACGACCGGTACTTTTACGACCCCGGCGCAGGCAAGTACAGCGTGGACCGTTATCTCGATGACCTGGAGCGCCGCTACGGAGGGATCGACAGCGTGCTGGTCTGGCAGTCGTACTCCAACATCGGTATCGACAATCGCAATCAATACGATATGGCTCGGGACATGCCCGGAGGCATTGATGGCTTGCGGCAGATGATCGCCGACTTCCATCGGCGCGGGGTGCGCGTGCTTTTCCCCGTGATGTTGTGGGACCAGGGCACGCGCGACGAGGGAGTGCCGAACTGGACGGCGACGGCGCGGCTGTTGGCGGACATCGGAGCCGACGGCGTGAATGGTGACACGCTCGACGTGGCGCCGCGCGCCTTCCGAATGGCCTCTGACGAGACCCACCATCCGCTGGCGTTCGAGCCGGAGAACCTTACGGTTGACCTCGGCCTGTTGTGGAACAACCTGAGCTGGGGCTACTGGGATTATTCCTTTATTCCCACGGTGAGCAAGTACAAATGGCTTGAGTCACGGCACATGGTGAACATCTGCCGGCGCTGGGGGCGCGACAAGACGGATGACCTGCAACACGCTTTCTTCAACGGGGTGGGTTACGAGAGCTGGGAAAACATCTGGGGCATCTGGAACCAGATCACTCCGCGCGACGGGGAAGCGTTGCGCCGCCTGGCGACGATCGAGCGCGCCATGGCTGCGCTGCTGGTGAGCTCCGACTGGGAACCCCACACGCCTACGCTGCAATACGGCGTTTTTGCCAGCAAGTTTCCTGCTCAGGGGCAGACGCTGTGGACAGTGGTGAATCGCAATGAGTATGACTTGGCCGGGCGGGTGATGGAAGTGCCCCACGCCGCAGGGACACGCTACTACGACCTGTGGCACGGCACGGAGCTGAAGCCGGAAGTCGAGGGAAGCGCCGCCACCCTGAATTTGGAAATGGAGGCGCACGGTTACGGAGCCGTACTCGCCACAACGGGCGCGCCGGACGAGCCATTGCGCAAGCTGCTGGCGCGTATGAGTGAGTTATCCCAGAAGCGCCTGCAGGATTTTTCCCATGAATGGACATTCCTGCCGCAGCAGATCGTCGGGATCGCTCTGAGGAAACCTGCTGCCACCGCCCCTGCGGGAATGGTGCGGATTCCGGGAGGCACTTTTGAGTTCCGCGTGTCAGGCATCGAAATCGAAGGCGAGAACGACATCGGCGTGGACGTGCAATATCCCTGGGAAGACGCGCCGCGGCGGCATCACCTGAAGACGCTGGAGACGAAGCCGTTCTATATCGACAAGTTCCCGGTGACCAACGCGGAGTTCAAGAAGTTTCTTGACGCCGCGCGCTATCAACCGAAGGACGATCACAATTTTCTGCGCGACTGGAAGAATGGCGCGTATCCGGAAGGCTGGGCGAACAAACCGGTCACATGGGTTTCGCTCGACGACGCGCGCGCCTATGCAGGGTGGGCCGGGAAACGGCTTCCGCACGAGTGGGAGTGGCAGTACGCCGCGCAAGGCACAGATGGGCGCCTCTACCCGTGGGGGGACGAGTGGAACGCTGCTGCTGTGCCGCCGGCCGACACGCGCCGCGTGATGCGCGAGCCCACGGACGTGAATGCTTATCCGCAAGGGGCGAGTCCGTTCGGCGTGATGGACCTGGTGGGCAACGTCTGGCAGTGGACGGAGGAATTCACCGACGAGCACACCCGCGCGGCGATTCTGCGCGGCGGAAGCTATTACCAACCCCAGGGCTCGAGCTGGTATTTCCCCAAGGCCTACAAGCTGAATGAGCACGGAAAGTACCTGCTCATCGCCCCCAGCCTGGATAGGTCGGCGGCCGTGGGGTTCCGGTGCGTGCTAGATGCGGAGTGACCTAACTTCCCCTCCAGCCACGTCACCCCCGCGGAAGCGGGGGTCCATTGCCACCGCCATGGATTCCCGCTGGAGCCTGCCCCGATTGCGTCGGGGCGGGAATGACCCCAAATGCGTGCGGGAGCACAGCAAGGGTGCTCCCCTACACCTCGGGCGGATGGTCGAGGATCTGCTCGTTCTTCGCATCCCAGAAAAGCTTCTTGCCTTGCCAGTAGGAGTGCGCGGCCATAATGCAGACCACGGAGTGGCTGAAGCCGTTGAGTACCGTGGCGTGGGGCTGCTGGCGACTGCGTAGACACTCGAACCAGTTGGTCATGTGGTGGAGGTCGTCGTCGCCCATGGCCATGGGCTGTAGGCCTTTATCGCCGGGCAACTGGATGTTTTCCGATTTGCGCTGGTTGTCGATGGCAGGATTATCCTCGTGGTTACCCTTTTCTTCCACGATTTGATAGCGCGGGCTGCCCTCTCCACCGAGGTTAAATAGCGTTGCCTTCTTGCCCATGTAGCGCGTGAAGCTGGGCGCGTCGTTGCCGAAGCTGGTGGAGAAGCTCACCAGGAAGCCTTTGGGATAATCGCACAGGGCGACGAAGGTGTCGGGATTCTGGCGGCCGTCCTGCCAGGCAAAGATACCCCCATGCGCCAGGACCGACTTCGGGAAGGGATCGTCCATAAACCAATGCACGAGGTCGGAACCGTGGCTCAACCACTGGTCGGAGATGCCGCTGGAAAAATCCTTGTACAAGCGGAACTCGAAGTAGAGTTGCGGATCGAACGGCTGATCGGGCTTGGTCATTAGCCAGGCGCGCCAGTCGGTGTCCTCTTCGCGAATCTGTTTCACTTCCGGGCGACCTCGCCAGCGCGGCCCGTGGTAATTCCACTCGATCTCGACCTTGCTGACGTCGCCCAGCACGCCCTTCTCGACGAGGTCGTGCGCGGCGCGCGGATAGAGTTCGCTGCGATGCTGCGTGCCCACCTGCACGATCAGTTTGCGCGCCAGCACGGCATCACGCGCGGCTTTAATTTCCTCTAAAACATTCCCCATGGGTTTTTCGACGTAGGCGTCCTTGCCCGCCTCCGCCGCGAGCCTTAGCACCGGGGAATGCGAGTGCTCGGGCGTGGAAATCAGGACGGCGTCGACATCCTTGAGCGCCAGCAGGTCTTCGAGATGCTGGAAGCTGCGCGGCGCGCGCCCGTAAGTTTTCTCCGCCCGTGCTGCGGCCTTTTCGCGATTGACCTTCCAAAGGTCACAGACGGCAGTCAATTCCACGTTGTGCTTATCCTTCAGTTGGCCGACGATCCAATCCAGCTCACTGCCGCGGTTGCCGATGCCAATGTGACCGAGCGAAATACGGTCATTGGCGCCGGCAATGCGGCTGTAGGAAACCGCCGTGCTGGCGACCGTAGCAGCGCCTATCGCCGCGGTGCTGCGGTTCAAGAACGAGCGTCGGCTGATTTTCTCTGGTTCCCGATTGTCCATGATTCCTCCTCATAACCGCTCATTAACGCCGTAGTATACCATGCATATGCCGGCCAGCCGCGCCCAGCGGCCGTCGCAGGCGGAAGAGAACGCGCGCGCCCGTCCGATTCTCCGCCGCTGACCGAAGCCCAGATGGTGAAGGCGCGTGCGCCTTACGACACCGACATCCCCAAACTGGTGCACGAGCGCTGGTGAGCCGGGGGTTGTCGCACGCTACCGCACGGCCTAATAAGATGGAGGCAACCTGCCTGATAGATCATAAGTGGCCTTATAATGAGAGCGTATCCCCGCCGCAAATCTGAGTGACAATCATGGACTATCACATCGTCGAAGCACGCTATGTGGCCGGCCACGTCGTGTGGCTCCGCTTTCGCGACGGGACGAGCGGCGAGATCGATCTCGGGCCGGCTCTTCGCGGCCCCGTCTTCGAACCGTTGCGCGACCCCGCGGTATTCAGGCAGTTCCAAGTTCATCCCGAGTTTCGCACGCTCGTCTGGCCAAATGGTGCCGACTTCGCACCCGAGTTTCTGCGCGATAATGTGCGCGTTACCATATAACCAGCACATGCAGCCGCGCCACGCGAGCGGAGGCGTTATGAAAAAGAAAGCTAGCGGTCACAGTTGGAGAAACGAGCGCGACACGATGCGGCCGGAGTACGACTTCTCCCACGGCGTTCGGGGGAAGCATTATGAGGCTTACCGCGCCGGCACCAATGTCGTGCTTCTCGATCCCGATGTGGCCGAAGCGTTCGCCGATTCAGCGTTTGTCAATCAAGCCTTGCGCCTGCTCTTGCAGCTTGCCCGGACGAACGTTCCTTTAGGGATTCATCCTGAAAAGGCGGTGCAGACGACGAACCGCGCCCCGCGCCGTGCCAAGAAGCCCAAGCCCGTTCGCGCCGCTCGCGGCTGAGCGCAACCCGTTCGGCTGGCCGCCGGATACCTTCCCAGAAGTCTGCGCGCCAAAGGCACAATTAGTGGTAGCCGCGGTCAATCTGCCTTTGATTGCGTGGGTTCGTCATCGAAGGAAAAGCCCACGGCCACGAGAGGTCGCCGCGGCGACACCGTGGCTCGCTCGTCCAGGGGCAGGAGTAAGAAGACAGCAGTCTGTACTGGGCAGCCGAGGTACAGTAGGGTCGGAGGTTGTGAAACGATGCGGGGTTACGAATTCACGATGGTGATTGAGAGGGACGAGGATGGCCGGTTTGTGGCCATTTGTCCTGCCCTCCAGGGTTGCTATACCGAGGGGGAGACCGAGGAAGAAGCACGCCAACTCATCGAAGACGCCATCCGGCTGCACGTCGAGAGCCGAATTGCGAGAGATGAACCGATATACCAGGAAGTGGGCTCCCATAAGGTGCGGGTCGCGGTGTGAGCCCAAAGCTTCCTTCGTTCAATTCCCGGCAGGTGATTCCCATCCTAAAGAGGCGCGGCTTTGTCCTGGACCGGCAGTCGGGAAGCCATGCGGTCTTCATTCATCCCGACGGGCGCAGGACCCACTGTCCCGATCCATGGCAAACGCGATTTGGGGAAAGGAATCCTTCGCCAAATTATGAGGGATGCGGAGCTTACTTTTGACGACATGATGAAGGGGTGACGCTGGCTGGCGGCGCATCTTGGGTGAAAGGGAGGACATTCTAATGCCTAGGAATCATGATTTAACATTGTTAAGAGCCACTTGGCCGCATGCCTTAACGATGTTAAGAGCTAGTTCCTGAATGTCAGCACGAAAGTCCCAGCGTGTTAAATGCGGCTTCCAGCACCTTATTCTAAAGGTTCAATAACCCTGGGAACCAAACACTGGGTTTTTGGTAGGCACAGTGTCTTCCGACCTGGAGTCGGCCGAGATCCGCGAAGACTCCGGCCCGCTGGGAACAGGATCTTCCCCGGGTTCGCACCGCTATCAAATCTGGAGCCCGCGCCCGTTCTGCAACTCCCTCGACCCTTTGACGCCCCCGTGAATAAGCCGCTCTTTGTGGTCGATCGCGTTCTTAGCAGGGCCAGGCGCGCGCAACCCATCCACCTGGTGCGGTAACACGGAATTTGCCCGCGCGTAATATCAGCGCGATAGCACTGCCAGCAGTGCCTGGTATCCGTCCACGAGCAGACCTTCGTAGCCATGGGGTGTTCCGTCCCAGGCTTTCCAATCATAGCTCCTGCCATTTGGACCAAAGCCCTGGAAGCCGCCTTCCTCAAATCCGCGGAGCATGGGAAGCAGAATGGCATCGGCCTCCTTGTGCCGGCCCAACTGGTATAACGCTTGGATGGTGAAGTAGGCAAAGCACGCAGTGGCGCCGCCATTTTCGTAGATCTGGAAGCCATCGGAGCCATCCTCTTTTTCACCTCCACCCGAGCTCAGCTCGTGATGGACGTAATCCTCCCGGCGAATGGGCACCAGGTTGCCAGGCAGGCCGTATTCAAAATGGGTGTAGCCCACCGCTTTCATCTTGGCGAGCAGGTGGTCCATGATCTGATTCGCTTTGTCCCGTGGAACTAAACCATAGATGATGGCCGCGCCATTCACGAACAGGAAGTAGTAATCGTGCAGCTTCCCGTCGGCGCTCCGCCAGCCGGCCAGCAGTCCCGTTGTGGGATTGTAGAAGGTGTCGAAATAAACGGAGCCGATCTTCTGGGCGCGAGACGCATAAAGCTGCGCATCTTCCGGCCTGTCTGCACGCCGGGCCATTTCGGCCATTCCCAGCAAGGCATGGTATGCAAGGGCATTGGAGAAGGCGTCCTCGTGACCAAAGCCGATGGTGTCCCACCAGTTCGCCGGGCGCACTGTGACTTGCTCGGTCCAGGAGCCGGAGTCGCCGCTCGCCGGGTATTCGAGCAACCCGCTTCCCTGCAGATCCCTTGCAAGCATCTTGGCGGCCCAGTCCTTCAGCCCTGCATAGTTCTTTTTCAGCCACGCCTCATCATTGCTGCCGCGGACATAATCCCCCGCGGCGATCAGCAGCGAGGGATAAGTATCCAGGAAATCGTACGGGACATCCGGCTGGACTCCCGCCATGCCGTACGCCTTCATCCCGCTGAGGTAACGGTCCAATGTCTGGCGTATCAGGTCCAGTGCGGTCAGCCCTGGTGCGAGGGGCGGAGTGCGTTCGGCCATGGAGGAATATTCAAACACCGTGAAGGCGCACGGGTCGCTGGCCGCGTGGTTGGCCAGCACGCGTAACCGGGGGTTCAGTTGAAAGATATTGAGCCAGTTGCGGCGGAATCCGTCGAAGCGGGAGTCGCGTGCAAGTTCCGGCGGGCCAGGATAAATAGCCACCACTTCCAAGGTGTAATCGATGTCGGGCATGCCAGCGGAGGCAGCGGGAAAGGTCACCTTCACGTAATCCTCCGCCTGTTTAGATGTTGGCTTGCTGGGTGACGGATTATCAGCATGCCGCAAGGCGTCGTATCCCAGCGCCAACCCCTGCGCTGGACTGGAAGTAATTCGGAAGGTCCCCTGATCAGGCAGGTGGAGAAGCGCCGGAAGTCGGACGCTGCCGTCATCGTTGATGAGTCCCAGCAGCGTGGCATGATTGAGGTAGGGATTAAAGTTCAGCACCAGCGGCGGCGGTGGATTCCCTCCGGCAAAATGTGAGCGCAGGTGCATTTGTCGCGCGGAGAACTCGAAAGTCCATCCCGGCGGCGTCGGGGCGCGAGTTCCCGAGGGACGATACTCAAACGTCGAGCCGACACGGTGCAATTCATATGTTCCTTCCGGCCTGGCCGGCGGCCGGAGTGCGCTTACGCTAAGCTTGTTCTTGCCAAGTGAATCCACGGCCAGTGCCACAAAGGCAGGCTGGTCCTGCGCTAATTCGAAACGCATGAAAGCGGACTGGTATTGCAGTGTGTTGTTCTGCTGTCTTGCCACGCCTAGTGTGAAGGCAAAAAGTGCAGGTATCAAGATCACAACTCTTTTGCGCATAGGTTGCTCCTTGAAGGTGCGTGTCCTCAGCACATCTGAGACTTATATGGTCATTGGCGAAGCTACAGTTCACTCCCCAGTTCACCCTGTGGTTGACGAGCCACTTGGCCCAGATTGTAGTGGAACCGGCGATCGAGGGTTACCTTTTTTTGCTTCTTCCGTTGGGGGATCAGGTAAACGGCTTGCCTTGTGGTTGAGCCGTCATCAGCCGCGACTGTACGCTGAGCTCACTGGCAAAGAGGTTCCTACAGGCATTGCCTGCCTGGAATGCGGTGACACTCTCGATGGTAAACGCCATAACAGCAGGTTCTGCAGCTCGAAATGCCGGAAGAGGTTCAGTCGCTCCCTCAACAATCCCGCCAACACCAAGCAAGGGGATTATCCCGGACACGAGCCCATGGTTTGCGTGAGCAGGTAGCGCGGACCTGTCGTTTAGGTCCGCGGCTTTTTGTTGTCGATTAGGGACGAACCGCAGACCTCCAGAACAGGTCTGCGTCAGCCCGCGGAATGGCTGAGTTGGAGATCATCCAGTATGCAGCGTTGGTTCGTCTAACGTGGCGCTGCGCCCCACCCGCGAGCCCAATGGCTTCTGCAGAGGCTAACTTTGTGAATTGCCTGCCTGCTCTTCGGGTTGGGGCTCAGGAAGCTTCACCTGTCCTGAGCGAATGAGCAAGGAGTGTTCGCGGGTGGCGCATACATGGCGTCTTGTGCCATGTGTGCGGGGCTGGGGGCTACAATCCCGGGATGTCTCTCCAGCAGTCCCGTCCCGATAAACAATCTGACCCTACATCCAGCCAAAATGCCCGGTAGCTTGTGACGCAGGATCACCTTCCGCCTCGGAATGGTGAGTTTCTGCCGGATGTCAGAATTTGGAATCTACCGGTAGGCACAAAGTAACGTACCCCCATTGACAATCCCCTTGGGCAGGAGGCTACAATATTGAGGTATGAACGCCGCACCTCATACCGGTTCTCCACACAAGCAATTGCGGGCGGCGCGGGCTATGGCGAGTCTTGAGAGAGCCTCTACGAGCCGGGTGGATCAAGAATTCATGACAAAAATCAAGAAGACGAGAATCACACAAAAAGATGTTAAAAATGAAGGAACCTCCGGGGATGTGTATGAAAACAAAGGTTAAGGTGACAAAATGGACGACAATCGAGACGGCTTTTTGTCCGACAATGCACAGATTGCGCGGTAATTCGGGGCGAAACAAGCGTAGCGCGGACCTTTTCGCGGCCTTTCGGGCCTGCCGCGATCGATTTGCTGCCAAGCGATGTGGCTCCCTCACCCCCACCCGCAAAACGTGGGGCCCCCTCCCCGCTCCGGCTGGTGAAAGCGCCGGCAGCGAGCCACCCTCTCCCGCGAGGGGAGAGGGCTGGTACGAAAGGAAGCATTGGCGGATCGGCCGGGCACCCTCTTCCGCCTCTACGGATCTGCGACCCGTGGGAGAGGGCTGTGATTTTGATTTCCATCCCGCTCACTTGGGGTCGAAGGCCCGCTGCGGAGGAAGAGGGTGTCCCGGCTTGTCGGGACGGGTGAGGGGTCTCTTTGCGGGTGATGCATTCATGGCCCTGGAGGTGTGCGCCACCCGCGGTTGGGCCGTCAGTCGGTCACAGTAGGGTAGCGGGCGTCCAGCCAGCCGTGCCAGCCGCCGTCCATGGAGAGGACGCTGGTGTAACCCATCTTTTGCAGGTTGTCGGCCGCGAGCGCCGAGCGGTATCCGCCACCACAATACAGCACGATGGGCGTGCCCTTGATCGGCACGGCGTTCTCAATGTCGCGCTCGATGACGCCTTTGCACAGGTGAACGGCGCCGGGCAGGTGGCCCTTCGCCCATTCGCTCTCCTCGCGAACATCAATGAGTGTGAACTGTTCCTTTGCGTCGAGGCGCTGCCTGACTTCCTGAACGTTAGTCTGGCGAATGCGCGATTTGGCGTCGTCAACAAGCTTCAGGAACTCCGGGGCGTGCTTCATAGTAAACCTCCCTGCCAGGCAGAGCGTGGCGCCGAGTGCAGAACTTCATGGCGTAGCCGCACGAGAGGAAATGAGGATTACAACTCTCTTTGCGATGTCCCGGCCCCATCGTGGTTAGAAAATCTCGAACCGTTCCTGGTGGACGGCGGGATCGCTCTTGATGATGACGTCTTTCTTGGTGAGCGATTCGAGTTCCGAAACCAGCCCGCCCTCGCGTGACTTGAGCGCCTTGGCGACTTCCGGACTGACGCGCAGGGTGATGACGTTGCCGTCGATTTCCTTGGCCATCTTGCGCGCTTCCGCCAGGATTTCGTTACAAACGGTATTGACGGACTTAATCCAGCCGGAACCGGTGCAGTAGGTGCAGGGTTGGCAGAGGGTGCGTTCGAGCGATTGCTTGACGCGCTTGCGGGTGACGGCCACCAAGCCAAAGTCGTGGAAGGAGATCACCTTGGTAGGGGCACGGTCGGAGCGCAGGGCCTCTTCCAGCGCCTGCACCACCTTGGCGCGATTCTTGCGCTCGTCCATATCGATGAAGTCGATGACGATGATGCCGCCCAAATCGCGCAAGCGCACCTGGCGCACGATTTCGTTGACCGCATCAACATTGGTCTTGAGGATGGTATCTTCCAGGCGGTTGGTCTTGCCGACATACTTGCCGGTGTTGACGTCCACGGCCACCAGCGCCTCGGTCTGGTTAATGACAATGTAGCCGCCCGACTTAAGCCAGACCTTGGGCTTGAGCGCTTTCTCCAACTCCTGTTGCAGGCCGAACTCTTCAAACAGCGGCGTATCGCGCGTGTAGAGCTTGATCTTGCCGATTAGCGCGGGCTGGCAGCGGTTCACGAAATCGAGCACGCGCTCGTAGTCGATTTCGCTGTCCACGCGCACGCACTTGAAGTCCGGCGTCAGCAGGTCGCGCAGCAGACGTTGCACGAGGTCGAGGTCGCGGTGGATGAGCGCCGGCGCCTTCAGCCGGTCTGACTTGGAACGGATATCGCTCCAGAGCGTGGAGAGGAACTTCAGGTCGGCCTTGAACTCGTCTTCGGAGCGGCCTTGTCCAGCGGTGCGCACGATGAAGCCGCCCGTGAGCGCACCTTTGTTTTCCAGGATGACGTTGCGCAGGCGCAGGCGCTCCTCTTCCGAGGCGATTTTGCGCGAGACGCCGATGTGATCGATCGTGGGCATGTAGACGAGGTAGCGTCCCGGCAGGGCGACGTGGGAAGTAATGCGCGCGCCCTTGGTGCCCAGCGGCTCCTTGGCAATCTGGACCAGGATTTCCTGGCCTTCCTTGAGGACTTCGGAAATCTGCACAGGTTGGTTGTTGCCCGGTCGCGAAGGCTCGCGGCGGTTCTCGGGGCGGCGCGGGCCGCCTGGGCTGGCTGGCCCCGCCGGTCCCCCGGGGCCACCCGGGCCGCGACGGCCGCGGCGGCGGCGCGGGGCAAGGCGGGGGCGCTGGTGAGGTTCGCGCAGGGTGTAGCTGCGGTCGTCCGGGCTGCCGGGAACCTCCCCAATGGAGGGCGCGCCATACGCAACTCCCCGTGTATCGGGCTGCTCGTGGTTCTCAGCCTCAGGTGTAGTCGGTGCGGGGAAAGCGTCCTCCGCAGCGGCTTCCGTAATTTCCTCCGCCCCTTCCGGCAGATCGAAGTCTCCTGCCTCTTCCGCCTCCAAGCCGGGCTCAGAAGTGTAAGGCTCGGCTTCGAGCGTGACGTCAGGCATGGTCTCGTGAAACGCCGCCTCAGCAGCTTCCGGTTGCTCTGCCTCTTCGACCGGGGCATAGGGCGGAGCAAATTCGACCGCAGGTTGCGGCTGGCGAATCTGAATGGCGGGCTCAAGTGGGGGCGCAGCTAGCGGCGCGGGCTCCTCCGGTGGCGCTTCGACGTGGGCAATACCGGCAGCGGTGGCGTCTTCGAAAACCCCGGTGCTGACGCTTTCCGCACGGGGCGGAGCGGTTACTGATTCGAACGCGCCAAGCGCGAACCTCACCGTGGGCTCAGCTACCTGCGCGCAGGCCGCATCAGGAAACATGCCTGGCAGGGTGGCGGGGCTCTGCGCGGCTACTTCTGGTTCTACGAGCGGCTCGGCGGGGGCCGCGGGAGAAAAGCCCTCGCCTCCAAGCGGTGCGCTCCCTGGCCCAGCGATTTCCTGGGGGGAGGATTCCTCGGGCAGTCCTGGTCCACTTTCCTCGGTCGCTGCCGGTGTGGTGTGGCCGTACTTGGCCAAGGACTCGCCCGGCAAAATCTCGAAAGTCCCCGCAGGCTCAGGGGATGGTGGAGGCGGGGTAAACTTGCGGTCAGCGTAGCGATTCTCGCCGAAACCGGGCCGGCCCCGATGGCGCCGGCGGCGGCCGCGTCGTTGGTCGAATGGGCGTCGCTCGTGGGATTGGCTCCCTCCTGCGGGCGGCGCAGGTGGTGCGGTAACTGCGGCGGGCGCCTCGGCGGGCGGGGCAACAGCCTCAACGGCGGCCGCCGGAGCCTCCGTCAGCGGGGGGGCGCTCGGCGCCTCCACCACAGCGGCAGCCTGGCCTTCTTGCGCCGTGAACTTGGTGGCGCGAGCTTCCGCCTCTTCGAAAACCTTGTCGTACTCCTCTTGGTCCTCGTAGAAGAAGTCGGATACGTAGAGGAAGGCGTCCCGTCCGAGGCCAATGTCCACGAAGGCCGACTGCATGCCAGGGAGCACGCGGCTGACGCGGCCCTTGTAAATACCGCCGACCAATCCGACGTCGGTGTCCCGTTCGAAATGGACCTCGACCAACTGGTCGTCTTCCAACACGGCGACCTTCGTCTCGTGGGGAGACGAGGAAATGTACATCTCCTTGGACATGGAAACTCCTCTTTCCGAAGCGCCAGGGAATCAACCCGTCTGAGCGGGGATCAACCTGCAGCGTTTCTGCACCGACGGGGCGTCACGAAGTGACGGCGCACAAAAGCCCCAATCGGCTGAAATAGATCTCAGGTGGTTTCAAGGACGCGCTCTCGGGCGCGAGATCCTTCGGACCCACCCAGTCCGCGATTCATAGCACTTGCGTAACCAGCGAATCGCTGGGGCTACTCCACCGCGCGACAAGCCAGCGTGCTTCCTCGCCCGGCGGCGGAGGGGCTGGGTTCAGTTTACAAATCGCCTCGCCCTCACGCTCATCGCCAGCCCCAAACCCAGGAACGTGAATAGCAAGGACGAGCCGCCCTGACTCATGAGCGGCAAGGGAATACCGGTGATCGGGAACACCCCGATCAACATCCCGGTGTTGATGACGACTTGGAAAAATAGGACCGCAGCCAGTCCGACCAACAGGAAGGCCCCCGCCCGGTCCGCGGCCATCTGCGCTCCGTCGAGCAAACGCAGAAGCAGAGCGAAGTACAACAGCATGACGAACAGTGTGCCGACAAATCCTTGTTCCTCGGCGTAGGCGGCAAAGATGGAATCGGCGTGGGACACAGGGATAAAGCCCAGCCGACTCTGCGTTCCGTTGCCCATGCCCTTTCCCCAAAAACCGCCTGAGCCGATGGCAATCTTGGTTTGGGTCACCTGGTAGCTCGAACCTTGGACATTTTGCGAAGGGTGAACGAAAGTCATCAATCTCTCGCGTTGGTAGGGTCTGAGGAAATGCCAGCCCACGGGCAACGCCAGGATTCCAGCCAAGCCCAGTACCGCAATGTGCTGCCAGCGGATTCCGGCGAAGATTACACCTGCGGCAACAATCGGAACGAACGTCAAGGCTGTACCCAAGTCCGGCTCCAACGCCACTAGGGCCGCCGGCAGCCCTGCCAAGATCCCTAGCTTGAATAAATCTCCCCAAGTGACCGCTTTGCTCCGCCGATCGGCAAAGTAGGCAGCCACCATTAATATTATAACCAACTTAGCGATTTCTGACACTTGGAAAGTCATGCCCCCCAGTTGCAGCCACCGGCGCGTCCCGGCAATCGTGTGGCCGGCGATCAAAAGCCCAGCCAGGACCACGACGGAAATTACGTAGAGCCAAGGCGTTTGCTCTAAAACCATATGGTAGTCAAGCCGGCTTGCGATGAGGGCCAGGATGCAGCTAAGGATGATCCAAAAGACCTGCTTCTTGTATTGACCCGCCAAGGGTGAGTGAATTGTGGTGCTATAGATCTCCGCGACCCCGATGGCCGCGATGGCCAGCGCCAGCCCGAGTAAGAGCCAGTCCACGTCGCGTGATCGGAAAATTCTGCGCAACTCTCGCTCCTGACTTACTGCCGCGGGCCAGGGGTTGGCGGCTCTGCTGCGGGGCTCGGCCGTAGCTGGCTGAGCACTCGCACCTGGGTCTCCATCTGGTTCGCGGGGGGTTTGGGGCCCTGCTTTTTGTCGAAATAGGCTTTGATGACGTCGCGCGCGATAGGCACGGCCACGGCTGAGTGCTCACCTCGCAGCACCAGTGCCGCCACGACGATTTCCGGCTTGTCTGGCGGTGCATACCCTACAAACCATGCCGTGTTGTTGAATTCGGATTTCTTTGCTGACTGCTGCAATGCCGTGCTGACCACCTGTGCGGTGCCGGTTTTTCCGGAGATCTCGATTCCCGGGCAGCGCGCGGCAACGCCTGTCCCACCGCCCTCATTCACTACGCCCCACATGCCCGACTTCACCGCCGCAATGGTTTCTTCGCGCAGAGGGAAGTCTCGGGGGGAAGCATCCGGAGGATCGTCGCCCAGCGCCCGCAACTGGTCCTGAAATGCCACGTGCGGCCGATGAAAGACTCCACCCATGGCGATGCCGCCAATCGTATTGGCCAATTGAATGGGCGTGACCATGACGGCGCCTTGGCCAGTCGCCACCGAAATCGTTTCGCCCGCCCACCATTTGCGCTTGAAAACGCGTTGCACCCAGTCCGGAGAGGGGATCAACCCCGGCGCCTCGGAGGGCAAGTCGATGCCCGTCCGTGCCCCCAGGCCCAAGCGCTTGGCGAAATAATCGATCTTCTCAATTCCCAGCATCTTTCCCATGGTGTAAAAGTACACGTCACAAGATTCGCGGATGGCGGTGTGTATGTTTACGGCGCCGTGGGCTTTATGTTTCTCGAACACCCAGTCGTGATAGAGGTGTCCGTAAATCGTGACGGCGCCCGCGCAGTGCACGATGAAATCGGGTTTGACTGTGTCCGTCTCCAGCGCCGCGGCGGCCGTCACGATCTTGAACACCGAACCCGGCGCGAGTTGCGCCTGGATGGCCTTGTTCATGAGCGGCTTGAGTGGGTCGCTGGTGAGCTGCTCCCACTCTTTCGGGTCGATGCGCTTGGCGAAGTCGTTGGGGTCGAAGGAAGGGTGGCTGACCATGGCCAGGACTTCACCCGTACGTGGATCAATCGCCACTACCGCCCCCGCGCGATCTCCGAGAGAAGCCTCTGCCACCATCTGTAGGTCCAGATCGAGGGTGAGGCGCAGATCGTTTCCGGGCAGCGCGTTAAGGGTGGTGAGCAAGCCCATTTCCTGCCCGCGGCTGTTCACCACCACACGCCGCATGCCGTCGCGGCCGGAGAGAATCTGGTTGTATTCGCCTTCGATGCCGGATTTGCCCACCACGTCCCCTGGTCTGTAGGTGGAGCCGAGCTTGGCGATCGCCTCCTCTGAAACCTCGCCCACATAGCCGAGCAGAGCGGCCGCCACCTGCCGCTTGGGATAGAGTCGCTGCTGGACCTGAATCAGGTCGAGTTCCGGGTACTCCACGCGGTGGGACTCAACGAAGGCAATGTCCTCGAGCGAGGCGGATTGTTTCAACAGCAAGGGCTGAAAACGCGGCAGCTTCGCGGTACGCTCCAGAAGGCGTTCGAGCTCGGCCGGGTCAAGTTGCAGGCCGCGCGCGATGCCCGCCCGGCGCTCCGGCGCCAGGGTAGTCGACGACTCGCGCATCAGCAATACGCTGAAAGCCGGGAAGTTGTCAGCCAGCACCCGGCCCTCGCGGTCCAGGATGCGGCCGCGTGGCGCGATGACGGGGAGGTTGCGGATGCGGTTGCGCTCGGCCAGGTCCTGATACTGCCGGTGCTCCCCGATTTGCAGTCGCCAGTATCCAATCAGCAAGCCGAGGAAGCTCACCGCGATGGCATACTGAAGGAGAGCAATCTTCCAGGCGGGAGGACGTTCGTCACTGGGAAATCGGACTTCCATTCCTGCACATGCCGCCAAGGCCGCGGCACGCCGCCCGGCCTCAGCTTAATGACTACACAGTCAACTCACGCGGAGCCGCAGCCTGCCTGCTCGCGCCGCACACTTCGCGCACACCATGACCGTAGCACACCGCGCGGGTCAAAACAAGGAAAGAGCGGCGAGGGTGCTGACTCATTTCGATACAAGCGAGACGCGATCCTCTTCATGATTGATGACCCAGCCGGACGCGGCCGAGCGCCCCCTCGGCCCCCCCTTCGGGGAACAACGCTGAGCCCTGTCCGCTTCAAAATGAGTCACCACCGCGGCAACAGAGGCAGCACCTCGGGCTGGGAGAGGCGCGTGCCTCGGCCAAACGCGAAGATCCTGTGGCAAGTGGCCATTAACCCCGTGTGACTTCCACGACCACCGGGCCGTCGCCTCACTATTGCTTCCGGCCCCTCCGCCCTTCCATGCTGCGGATTAGGCCTGATGGAATGTTATGATGGTTCGGGGCGCTTGGAGTTTTTCGACAGCACTGATTTTGGGCGGTGGTCCTGAGTACCGAAACCCTATCCCGGAAACCCGCGTCAAGGCTGCCGGTGATGTTCCGCGCGTTGCGGCATCGCAACTACCGGCTGTTCTTCAGCGGCCAGATCATCTCGCTGGTCGGCACCTGGATGCAGTCGATCGCGCAGTTGTGGCTGGTGTATCGGCTCACGGGGTCCTCGCTGCTGCTGGGGCTGGTGGGGTTTGCGGGGCAGATTCCGGTCTTCCTATTCGCGTCGCTGGGCGGCGTGTTTGCGGACCGTCACAGCCGGTACCGCATCGTCATCGCCACGCAAACGGCCTCGATGTTGCTTGCCTTAATCCTTTCGGCACTGACGCTGCTCACACACATTCAGGTTTGGGAGATCATGCTGCTGGCCGCGTCGCTCGGCGTGGTGAACGCTTTCGATATCCCGGCCCGCCAGTCGTTTATCGTCGAGATGGTGAATTCGGAGGATCTGATCAACGCCATTGCGCTGAATTCCGCCATGTTCAATGGCGCCCGCATCCTCGGCCCGGCCATCGCCGGGGTGACGGTGGCGGCCATCGGCGAGGGCTGGTGCTTCTTCGCCAACGGCGTGAGCTACATTGCGGTGATCGTCGGCTTACTGCTTATGAAGGTCACCCCGCGCGAGCGCGGCCGGCAAGTGGTTTCCAGGCTGGAGAGCATTATTGAGGGATTCCGCTTCGTGCTGCATACCGGCCCCATCCGTGCCTTGCTCCTTCTGCTCGGCTTGGTGAGCGTGACGGGCATGCCTTACGCCGTGCTGATGCCCATTTTTGCGGATAAGATCCTGCACGTCGGCGCGCGCGGGCTGGGCCTGCTCATGGGCTCGACGGGCGTGGGCGCACTGGCTGCGACCCTGATGCTGGCGGCGCGGCGCGAGGTGCGCGGGCTGGGGCGCTGGGTGATCTACGCCTCTTCAGGTTTTGGCGCGAGCCTGATCCTGTTTTCGTTCTCACGTTCGCATCTGCTTTCCATCCTGCTGCTTTTGCCGGCCGGCTTCTGCATGCTGCTGCAAATGTCGAGCTCCAACACCCTCATCCAAACCATGGTGCCTGACGCCTTGCGTGGGCGCGTGATGGCCGTCTATTCCATGATGTTCATGGGCATGGCGCCCTTCGGCGCGCTGCTGGCGGGCGCCATCGCCCATCGCCTGGGTGCACCCTTCACGGTGGCACTGGGCGGGGCCACTTGCATAGCGGGCTCGCTGGCCTTCGGTTCGAAGTGGCCAGCGTTGCGCGGAGAGGCGCGCCAACTCATCCTGGCGCAAGGCATGTCGAGCGGCGAACCACCGGAGGAAATGACCGGTCAAGTGGACGCTCTCAGCAGCCGCAAACCCGCCGCCGGATAGCGCTCCCGAAAATCCCTCGGGGACAATTGGCCTCTTCTACGTGCCGTCGCTCCAGGTCGATGAGCGCGGAGGGGAGCGCTGCATTTCGACGGCAGCCTGACCGACCTCACACGTCAAACATTCCTCTTGACAAGGCTTCAGCCTATATATAGGATATGCACCTATAGGAGTTACCGTGATTGGAATCGACGCGAAAATCAAACGAGGCAGCGGCGAGCTGGCCATCCTGGCTCTCCTCGAGCAGGAGCCCTTGCACGGCTACGAAATCTCCAAGCGCATCGCGCAGGTGACGGGGGGCGTCCTCCAGTTCAACCTGGCCTCGCTCTATCCATTGCTTTATCGCATGGAGAAGCGCGGTTGGGTGAAGGGGAAGTGGGAAGAGGCCAAAAGCGGGCGTAAGCGCCGCTTGTACCACCTGACCCGAGCCGGGAAGAAACAACTGGCGCCGCTCCGAGCAGAATGGGGCTCATTCTTCCAGGCTCTCGACCGCATTGCCGGAGTCGCCCATGCCGGGTAACCAGAGGCTGGTCAAAGAACGCTTGGGCGAACTGCGGTTGGCGCCCGGCCGGGAAGAAGAGATCCTTCGCGAACTCGGCGAGCATCTGGAAGACCACGCCACCGCGCTCGAGACAAGAGGCGTGGCGCGCGAGGAGGCCGTGGAAGAGGCGCTCAATTCCGTATCCGACTGGCCCGGCCTTCGCAGGGACATTGTGTTAGCGGAAACTGAGGAGACGACCATGAATTACCGCACCAAGGTTTTATGGCTGCCCGCGTTGTGCACTCTAACCCTGAGCAATGTACTTCTGGCACTCATGCAGATTTTCGGCCCCCTCACGCACTTCTATTGGCTGAACCCCTACATGGGTATGCGACCCTTCTACACGTTTTTAGTTCCCTGGCTCATCTTGCAGCCCGTGGTGGGTGCGGTCGCGGCATATTGGTCGCGACGCGCGGGCGGCGCCGTGCGACACCAGTTACTCGCCGCACTGGCTCCGGCGATTGCCCTGCTGGGTTTGTTCGCGCTGGTGTTGCCGTTCATGCTGGGTGAGCACGGAGGGCACCACATTCGCCTGAGCGCCTACCTGCTGATGACGGCGATCTGGGCACTGCTGCCGGCGCTGCCGCTCCTAATCGGCGCCGCACCATTCCTGCGAAAGCCCCAGCCGCAGTCTTAAGGAGGCTGGCCGAAAGGAACATCTTCAAGAAGAGTCTATCTCGTTCGTTCAAGCTCTTTACCGCACTTCCGGAGTCGCAAATGCCGGACAATCGCGAGCTTCTCAAAAAGTGTTTAGGCGAGCTGGGCTTAGCGCCTCGCCGCGAAGAAGAGATTCTCCGCGAACTCGGCGATCATCTGGAGGACCACGCCACCGCGCTCGAGACAAGAGGCGTGGCGCGCGTGGAGGCCGTGGAAGAGGCGCTCAAAGCTGTGTCCGACTGGCCCGGCCTTCGCAGGGATATTGCGTTAGTGGAAAATGACGAGACGATCATGAATTACCGCACCAAGGTTTTATGGCTGCCCGCGTTCTGCACCTTCACTTTGAGCATGCTACTGTTGGCCCTTCTCCAGATTACCGGTTTCCGGCCGCGCTTTTACTGGCTGGACAGGGGTCTCTTCATCCCGTTTTACGTTCCCTGGCTCCTCGCGCTGCCCATTATCGGCGCCGTCGCAGCGTTCTGGTTACAGCGCGCCGGCGGAAGAGTTTCGCACCGGGTGTTCGTCTCTCTGGCTCCCCCGATCATCTGGCTGGGGATCATGCTTATCATGCTACTTCTTGCTCTGGTCATCGACAGGCACGTTCCGTTCAGCTTCAAACTGGAAGGTCTGCTGACTTACACTGTGGCTTGGGTGCTCGCGCCGTCGCTCGCGCTTTTCCTCGGAGCCGTACCATTCCTGCGAAAGCGTCAGCCGCAGGCCTGAGCGGGCATGACACCCCGTAATTCCGGCTTGCCTTTCAACGCGCGCACGGATAAAAGTAATCCCTGACCTCCATGCCGCGTACCCTTGATCTGAGCGAACTTCGCTGCACGCGCCGCCTCGAGCTCCTGGCGCTGCGCCAGGGCTGCCGGTTCATCGCGGGCTGTGACGAAGCCGGGCGGGGGGCGCTGCTCGGTCCCCTGTACGCCGCTGCCGTGATTCTCGATCCCGAAAGAACCATCCCCGGCGTGGACGATTCCAAAAAGCTCACGGCGCGCGCACGCGAACGGCTGGCGGAGGAAATCCGTGTGAAAGCCGTAGCGTGGGAGGTCGTTGCCGTCTCCGCCGAGGAAGTGGATGCGCTGAATGTTTACGAAGCCTCGCGCCAAGGGATGCTGCGGGCGCTCAAGGCGCTAAGCCCCGCGCCGGATTTCATTCTCACTGATGCCATGCCGCTTCGGGAAAGTGCCTCGGGTACATTCAATATTCCCCACCGCGCCATCATCCATGGCGACGCGCGCTCGGTTTCCATCGCCGCCGCGTCGATCCTCGCCAAAGTGGCCCGCGACGCGCATCTGGACCAACTCGACCGCGTTTATCCCCAATACGGCCTGGCCAAGAATAAAGGTTACGGCACGCCTGAGCACCTTGCCGCGCTCACCTGCTTCGGTCCCTGCCCCGAGCACCGCAAGACGTATCAACCGGTGAAGGATTGCCTGTTGCCGCTGTTCCCATTTGCAGCGCAGGCGTAGGGACGAGTCGACGACTCGCCCCTTCCTGCCGCTCGCCTCTCCCTATCGGTGCTATACTCCCTGCCCATCGATTCACACTTATTGAGGAACCCCATGGCTTCACTACTCATCAAGGGTGGGCGCGTCCTGTCGCCTGAAGATGGTTTGGATGGCGAGCTGGATGTACGCATTGAAGACGGCGTGATTCGGGAGATCGCGCCAAACCTCCAGGGCGCAGCGGATGAAACGCTCGATGCGCGCGGGAATGTAGTTGCCCCCGGTTTTGTCGATATCCACGTCCACTTTCGTGAGCCCGGCGGCGAGATATCCGAGACGCTCGAAACCGGACTGGCCGCCGCGGTGGCGGGAGGCTTCACGGCCGTCAGCACGATGCCCAACACCAAGCCCGTGATCGACCGGCCGGAGTTGGTGCGCGCGCAGATCGAGAAGGCCCGTGGCCTGGGGCTGGCCCGGCTCTTTCCCGTGGCGGCCGTCTCCATGGCGAGCCAGGGAGAGTCGCTCACCGACGTTGCGGCGCTTGCGGCGGCGGGCGCCGTGGCTTTCTCCGATGACGGGCGGCCCGTCAAGACGGCCGGTCTGCTGCGGCGCGCGCTGGAGCGCACGCGGGACTTGGGCGTGCCCATTAGCGACCACTGCGAAGACGCGAGCTTGAGCGCCGCCGGCGTCATCAACGAGGGCCCCGTGGCCGCGCAGCTCGGCGTGCGCGGCATTCCCGGCACTTCCGAGGACGTGTGCGTGGCGCGTGACCTGGTGATGGCCGAAGCCACGGGCGGGCGCCTGCATATCATGCACATTTCCACGGCGCGCTCACTCGACATGGTGCGCCAAGCCAAGCGCCGGGGGGTGCGAGTGACGTGCGAAGTCACGCCCCACCACTTCACGCTCACGGACGAAGCCGTGCTCGCGTACGGAACCAACGCCAAGATGAATCCTCCCCTGCGCAGTGCGGCCGATGTGGAAGCGATTCGCGCGGGCATCGCCGACGGTACCGTCGACGCCATCGCCACCGACCACGCTCCGCACGCACCGGAGCTGAAGGCCAAGCCGCTCGGGACGGAGGCGCCCTTCGGCATTATCGGCCTTGAGACCGCCGTGGGCCTGGCGCTCACCGAGCTTGTCCACACCGGCCTGATCTCGCTGTGGCACCTGGTTTCGCTACTGAGCGCGAACCCCGCGCGCGTCATCAATCAGCCGCTAGGCCGTTTGCAGGTCGGCGGTGCAGCAGACATCACCGTTTTCAATCCTGACCTCGAATGGACCTACCACGTGGCCGAGGGCCGTTCAAAAAGCCGCAACTCGCCTTTCGACGGCCGCACCTTCCGCGGCGCGGTCACCGCCACGATCGTAGCGGGGCGCGTTGTCTATCGACGTGGCGCGTAGGCTGAGCAGCAGGTAGCGCAGAGTCTCTGCCTTTGAGACTCTGCGGGTCGTACTGTCGATGATCACCGCGCGCAGGTCAAATGCGTATCCTGGCGCGGTCCGTGGCGGATGGTGATTCGGACGAACCGCAGAGTCGAGAGCCCTCACCCCGCCTTCGGCGCCCCTCTCCCGCGCGGGCGGGAGAGGGGACGGGGGTGAGGGGGAGTTCACTTACTTGACTGCCCGCTTCTTCCTCACAGGCTAGGTCCCGCAAGAAAATCACAACGTCATTTCAAGGAGGCTAACATGACACGAATCAGTGTTCTGCTGTTCGTTCTCGTCGTTTTCTTCGCCACGGCCATGCAGGCCCAAGCACCGGCTCCGAAGCCCGACCCCGAGGTCAAGAAGCTGCATGCCGACCTGGGCCATTGGACGTACGAAGGAGAGGCCAAGCCCGGACCGTTGGGGCCCGGTGGCAAGTTCACTGGCGAAGCCACCTGTCAGATGATTCTAGGAGGGTTCATTTTCCAATGCTGGCTTGCGGAAAAGGGACCTGGGGGAGAGGGGCGGAGTCTTGAGCTTGACGGGTACGACCCGGTGAACAAGAACTTCACCAGTGACATATACGATGACGACGGAGGCAGATTCTCAGGGGTGCTGACCATTAATGGGAACACAAGGACCTACGCAGGAAAGTCGGTCAAGCCGGGAAAGCAGTATCAGTACAAAGGGACCTTTGTACTTGCGCCCGATTTGGCGAGCGGGACCTACAAGGAAGAAATCTCGGTCGATGGCAAAACGTGGACAACTTACGGCGAGTCTAAATGGACCAAAGCCCAGCCCGCTCCGAAGAAGTAGATGAAAACTTGGGGAACGACACAAAAGCCGTGCGGGCACGCTGTCGAATGGTGCCATGGGCGGGGGAATGCTCCGGCCCCACAGTTTTCTCGTCAATCGCCGGAACCCTCTTTTGAGCGGTTCATCTCCGTGACAGAATCAAGGTGGGCAATGAGAGATATGCGTGAGAGGCGCGTCTCCCGCGGGTGGCGCCGACATTGCCTTTTATGTCGGCGGCCGGGCGCATACATAAAGGACAATGTATGCGCCACCCGCGGACCTAAACGACAGTTCCGCGCTGCCTGCCTTCAAGCGGCCGGGCGCTGCCGCTTCAGGCTCTGGGCCTGGATGGCGGTGATGACCGCGACCTGCACGATATCTTCCGCCTTGCAGCCGCGCGAGAGGTCGTTGGCGGGCTTCGCGAGCCCTTGCAGGATGGGTCCAATGGCCTCGCAGCCGCCGAAGCGTTCCGCCAGCTTGTAGCCGATGTTGCCGGCGTTCAGGTCGGGGAAGATCAGCACGTTGGCGCGGCCCGCGACGGGGGAATCCGGCGCTTTGCGCAATCCGATTTCCGGGATTAACGCGGCGTCAAGTTGAAGTTCCCCGTCCACGGCGAGTTGCGGGGCGCGCTGCTTGACGAGCCCGAGCGCCTCCCGCACCGCCTCGATCATGGCGTGCTCGGCGCTGCCGCGAGTCGAAAACGAGAGCAGGGCCACGCGCGGCTCGACCTCCAAGAGCGCTCGGGCGTTGGCGGCCGTGGCGATGGCAATGTCCGCCAATTGCGACGGCGTGGGCTGCGGCACCACGGCACTGTCGGCGAAAAGCGTCGCGCCGTCCGTGCCCAGATTCTTGCGCGGAGACAGCATCAGGAAAAAGCTGGAAACCAGCGAGACGCCTGGCTCGACGCCAATCCCCCAGAGGGCAGCGCGCACGGTGTCGGCCGTGGTGTTGAGCGCGCCACCGACGGAGCCGTCCGCCTCCCCCGCCGCCACCATCAGTGCCGCGTAGTTGCGCGGCTGCCGCGCTGCCGCAAGCGCCTGGTCCGGCGTCATGCCTTTGGTGCGTCGGCGCTCGTAGAGGAGGTTGGCATGCTTTTCGAGCTTGGGGCTGGAGGCGGGATTGAGAAGCTGGGCACTTTCGAGACGCAGGCCTAGAGCTTGAAGCTTGGCATTGATCTTAGAGGCGTCCCCCAGCAGTGTCAGGTTTGCCAGTTTGTCCTTTTCGATCAAGTGCGCTGCCTGGAGCGTCCGGTCTTCTTCGCCCTCGAACAGAACGATGTGCTGCGGGGATGTTCGGGCTCGACTGCGAAGCTTCTCAAGAATGTCCATCGAATCCTCCGGGGGGAGTTAGCGGCAAAACTCGTGATGCCGCCGAGGCCACAGGGCGAGAATACACCAGAATGTCCCTGTTTGCCCTCTACGAGCCGGGCCTCACGCTTTTGGCAGCACGCTTTGTGCCAGAGGAGGGGCGAATGCGGGGCTTTGAGGCGAGGCTGAAAGGGCGGGCACCGTGGCCCGGCCCCTTCGCTCTGCTCAGGGCAGGCGGCTTTTCCATCCCAGCCCGATTGCTGACCCAGGATTTGAATTTCGCTTACAATAGCCCCGCAGTGAGATTGAGGGACATACGCTCGGTGCCTTCGTCGCCATGGGTTGACGGGCTGAATAGGGAGGTCGCGATGCAGTTCGAACAGGAGACGCTAGGTTTGTTGCCAGCGGCGCTCCAGGTTTTGGAGGCGGGTTTTGCTGCGCTCCCCGAGGCAGGCCTGCGAGTTCCCGGCCAGGAGCGTATGGCCCACGTCATGCAGGAAGTCGCTTCTCGCTTGCGTGACAATTACCCGTACTTCCATCCCCTCTATGCCGGCCAGATGCTCAAGCCACCCCATCCTATTGCCCGCGCCGCTTATGCTTTGGCCACTTGGATCAATCCCAACAACCACGCGCTCGACGGCGGGCGCGCCAGCTCGGCCATGGAAAAGGAGGCCGTGGCGGAGATCGCGGCCATGTTCGGATGGCAGGCCCACCTCGGGCATCTCACGAGCGGTGGCACGATGGCGAATTTGGAGGCGCTTTGGGTAGCGGGGCAGCTTCATCCCGGGAAGAAGATCCTGGCCTCCCAGCAGGCCCACTATACGCACCCCCGCATCAGCGGCGTGCTGGGTCTGCCGTTCGCGGAGGCGCCCTGCGACCAGCGAGGCAGGATGGACGCTCAGGCCCTTGCGGTGATGCTGCCTGCGGGTGATATCGGCTGTGTTGTGGCCACGGTGGGAACCACGGGAACCGGCTCCCTCGATCCTCTGCCGGAGATCCTGCATCTGCGCACCCAGTACGGCTTTCGGCTCCACGTGGACGCTGCCTATGGCGGCTACTTCACGCTTGCCGGAAATCTGGCGGAGGAAACCCGCCGGGCGTATGACCTGATCAGCCAGGCCGATTCGATTGTGGTTGATCCCCACAAGCACGGCCTGCAACCCTACGGATGCGGGTGCGTGCTGTTTCGCGATCCGAGCGTGGGGGCACTGTACAAGCACGATTCTCCCTACACCTATTTCACATCTTCGGAGCTGCACCTGGGTGAGATCAGCCTGGAGTGCTCGCGCCCGGGCGCATCGGCCGTGGCATTGTGGGCCACGCAAAGATTGCTGCCCCTCGTGCGCGGGGGCGAGTTCGCCACGGGGCTCGAGGCCTGCCGGGAAGCGGCGGTCCGCTTGGCCGGGCAACTCGCGGCTGACTCCCGCTGGCTCGTGCCCTTTCCTCCGGAGCTGGACATCGTCGTCTGGGCCCCTCGTGCCGGCTCCGCCCGCCTCGCTTCCGAGCTGTCACAGCGTATCTTCAAGGCTGCCGCGGACCGTGGCCTGCACCTCGCGCTGATCCGCCTGCCCCTCCGATACTTCCCGTCGCTCGCCGCCGGACTCCCCGATGATCAAGAGACGGTGCTCTGCCTGCGCTCCGTCTTGATGAAGCCTGAGCACCGGGAATGGGTGAACCCGATCCTGGCTACCCTGGACGTGGCATGGCGGGAAGCAGTGGAGAAGTAGCACTGTCGCGAAATAACGGTGGCCAGCGAGATTGTTGAGAAACCGGCTGGCATGATAAATTACCATACCATGGCAACCACGAAAGTCGCCGTCACGCTGGGAATTGATTCGGTGCGCGAGGTTGACCGCTTGGTTCGGGAGGGGCGGTTCCCGAGCCGGAGTAGGGCTGTGCAGGCAGCGTTAGTGGAGATGCTGGCGCGCCGGAAGCGGTCTCGTCTGGCGGAGGAGTTGGGTAAACTCGATCTTCGTGAGGAGCGGGCACTGGTGGAAGAGGGGCTCTCAATCTTCCCTGGCGGGTGCGGCTAGGCGGGGTGCAGACTAGACCTTGTCAAGCAAACCGGCGGCGGTGGCTATTTTCTCGTCAACGTTTAGGGCCTTCTTGCGGGCAAGCTCGTACAGGTCTCGCAGCGTAGTGAATAGTTCTTCCTTCTTGGGATCGTCGTAGACAACAGCCTCTTCACCGGCGATGGAGAACATCTCATCCCCTTGTGAGTCCATCATCGTGAGTTGATAGCCGTCGGCTGTTTTTACCGCATTGAATGTGTACTGTTCTTCGATTGTGCAGCTAAATCCTCCCCACCTCTTCTTCTCCCAGTTCAAGCGGCCTTCCTCCGACTTCTCAAGGAGTTTTCTGACAATGGGCTCGTATTCAACGGTCGCTTGCATAACTACCTCCCTGAAGGACCGCTCTCGACGTGACTTGCCATCCTTCCGGCTTCCCCACTTAATATCCTAAGCACTCTGTGGCAGAAATTCAACAGCCGATCCATCTCATCCGGCGATATATCCTCAGGCCGGGTCGAAAGGACGATGGAAACCTTCTCAACTTCCTTAGCGGTCTTCTCCAGCCTTTGGATGGTTTCAGCGGTAGCAAAATAAGCCTGCCAACGCTGCTTGGCTCTATTGATTCCCGCAACCAAGTCCCTTCCACAAGGACACGCCGCCTGAAATTGATTCTGCTGAACGTACGTAAGCAACTCCTTTGCCTTGTCAGCAAGAGCGCCTATTTCCTCGGCCGCATTCCCCTGCCGAACGGCCTCGCGAGCTTCCTTAGCGGCCTTTTCGGCCTCAGTGGCTTTCTTCCAAGCCTTGATGCTAAACACAAGGCCGAAGATTCCGACGAGCAAACCTAATATGCTGACGATTCCGACGACGGAGTCAAAGGTCACTTGGACGACCCGCATTGCGAGCGCTGCGATGTTGCGAGGGTAGAGATACACCAAAGCGAGCCGTTGTTCAAGTATTATACATGGGGCTATCCACTTAGGACTTACGCAGGGTTGTCAGCGTGGGCACAGGAATGTGGTAATCTCCTAAATCTATGACTCAAATTCAGGCTGTGGACAGCGCTTTCAAAACCATCGAATGGACCGAGCAAGGCGTGCGCATCCTCGACCAGACGCGCCTGCCCGCGGAAGAAATCTATCGTACTTACACCGACTATCGCGGCGTGGCGGAAGCGATTCGCTCCATGGTGATTCGCGGCGCGCCGGCGATTGGCGTGGCAGCAGCGATGGGCGTCGCGCTGGGTGTCAAGCATTCTGCGGCGAAGGACGCGGCCGAACTGCGCGCCGATTTCGAGAGAATCGCCGAGGCCCTTTCCAAGACCCGCCCCACCGCCGTCAACCTTTTCTGGGCGGTGAAGCGCATGCGCGCGGTGTTTGAGAACTCCTTGTCCCTCCAGCCCGCCGGCGCTCCCGGACTGGACGCGGTACGCAGGGCACTCGAAGAAGAGGCCCAGCGGATTCTCGCGGAAGACATTGCCATCAACGAAGCCATGGGCCGCCACGGTGCGGACCTGATGCCGGATGAGGGGACCATTCTTACGCACTGCAACGCCGGGGCGCTCGCGACCGGCGGCTACGGCACGGCGCTGGGCGTAATTCGCGCTGCGATAGGAGCCGGGAAGAAACTGCACGTTTTTGCCGACGAAACGCGGCCGTTCCTGCAGGGCGCGCGTCTGACGGCCTGGGAGCTTGCCAAAGACCACATTCCGGTCACACTCATCACTGACAACATGGCGGGACACTTTATGAAGCAAGGTGAGATTCGCGCCGTGATTGTGGGCGCCGACCGCATTGCCGCGAACGGCGATACCGCCAACAAAATCGGAACCTACAGCGTGGCCGTGCTGGCCCACGAAAACGGCATTCCCTTTTACGTTGCGGCGCCGCTTTCAACGATCGACATGAGCCTGGCTTCGGGCGAGCAGATTCCCATCGAGGAGCGCTCCTCCGCCGAGGTCACGCACCTCGCCGGCGTGGCCCTTGCGCCCCAGGGAGTTCCGGCCCGGCATCCTGCCTTTGATGTCACGCCGCAGCGCTACATTACCGCCATCATCACGGAGCGCGGCGTGGCGCGGCCGCCTTACGCGGACAGCCTACGCGGGTTGTTCGCTGAGTGATTTCTCCGGCTCGGGGGCCCTGACACCGGAAGGTCTTTCCACGATTCTCCGCGGAATCTCGGGAATCTCATAGACGGCCCGGTTCCGGATAGCCGCGGTGCCGGCGCGAAAGCGCGCCAGGTTGGCAGGTTCGAGTAGCAGCTTCATTGCGGCAGGGATTTCGCGCGGCCCGCGTACGACCAGCCCCACCTGCTTTTCGAGAATCCAGTCCGCGTTATAGCGCTCCTGCGGGAGCGTCCAGGCATTACGCTCGACGATGACGGGAAGCCCCATGGCGAGCGCTTCGCTGACGCATCCCGGGCCGGGCTTGCCGATGAAGAAGTCCGAGAAGAGCATGTAGGTGGGCACGTCGGTGGCGAGTCCCTCGACGCAGGCGCGCAGGCGGCCGTGCCGCCGGAGGGCTTTCGCGAGTTTATCGTTTCTCCCGCAGGCCAAATTCCGGACTTCAAATTCCAGAAGCTAATGTGTAGCGCGGTTTAACGTCGGCTTTGAATATGGCAATGCCAAATGACCCCTCACCCGCCCTCCTCCGTCGGGCACCCTCTCCCCAGGGGAGAGGGTTGTGGACGCGGGAGTTGGGGGGCAGCCTGTTCCCCCTGCGAGCGGGCCATCGATTTGCGATTCCAGGGGATTCCCGGGTTCGCGCTTATTCGTGCCGCAAAGCCACGATGGGGTCGAGGCGAGAGGCTTTGAGGGCGGGCCACATGCCGAAGAAGAGGCCAATACTGACGGATACGACGAACCCCATGACCACCGCCCAGAGGGGAACCGTGGAGGGCAGGGCCGGCACGAAGGTTCGGATTAAGAAGCTGAGCGTCGCACCGGCGAGAATGCCCAGGAAGCCCCCGGTGGCGGTCAGCGTCATGGCTTCGAGCAGGAATTGCCAGGTGATGTCGCTGCGGCGAGCGCCAATGGCCTTACGCACGCCGATCTCGCGGGTGCGCTCGGTGACCGACACCAGCATGATATTCATAACTCCGATGCCGCCCACCATCAGGCCGATGGAGGAAATCACCACCGTCACCAGGACGATCATCCCCATCATGTCACGAAATTGAGTGACGATGGACTGGGCGCTGGCAATGCCAAAGCTGTCCGGATCGGAGGGCTTGTCGTTGCGCAGCCGCCGCAGCAGGCCGGTGATTTCATCCTTGGCTTGGTCCATCTTCCCCGGGAACGCCAGGGCGGCGATGAAGTTCTCTTTGGCCTTGGGATAGAGTTTCTTGAAGGTGAAGTAGGGAACCATCACGACCCGGTCATTGCCGTTGTCGCCCAGAAAGCCTTTGCGCTTGGAGAGCGTCCCGATGACCTCAAAGGAGTGCCCGTCCACCTGGATCTCCTTGCCAATCGGATCCTCCCCTTGGAAGAGCCTCTGTACGATGTCGGCCCCAATTACCGTGACATCGGTCCGGTGGAGGTCGTCAATGCGGGTATAAAGGCGGCCGTCCTTCAGGTCCGCGTTGATGTTCTGGAAGTCCTCGGCATTGGCTCCGTGGAAATCGATGTCGAGCATTTCCAGGCCTTTGTGCTTGGCGACAACCGAGGGTCCCCAATTGAAGATCTCCACCCCCACCGACTCCACCGATGGGCAGGTCTCCTGGATGGACATGGCCTGCTCGTAGGTCAGCGGTTTGCGCATCCGCTCCTCGCGCGAGAGGTGGAATTTAATCCCGGGCTCGAATTTGTAAATGAACAGGGTGCGTGTTCCAAAGCTTTCGGCCATTTCCACCATTTGCTGGTCGAGGCCCTTGAAAATGGAGGCGACGCCGATCACCGTAGCGGTGCCGATCAGCACGCCCAGGATGGTCAGGAAAGCGCGGAACTTGTGAGTCCGCAGCGTATCCAGAGCGAGCAGCAGATTCTCACGAATACTGTGGCGCGGTTTGGTCGCCATGCTCAGTTCTCCGTGCGCAGAGCCTCAATAGGATCGAGTTTGCTGGCTTTGCTGGCCGGGTAGATCCCAAAGAAGAGCCCGACCGCCGTGGAGAGGAACAGCCCCACCAGCACGGCGCTCAACGGCACCGTGGATGTGAAGAAGTGGTCCACGATCTTGCTGATGATCAGGGCCAGCAGGACTCCGATTCCGCCGCCGATACCGGCCATCATGCTCGCCTCAATCACGAACTGCATCAGGATGTCGCGCCGGCGCGCTCCCAGGGACTTGCGGATGCCAATTTCGTGGGTGCGCTCCGTGACGCTGGCCAGCATGATGTTCATGATGACAATGCCGCCCACCACCATGAACACCGCCACGATTCCGATCGTCACCGCAAAGATGGCGCCGGTGATTTGATGCCAGGTATCCATGAGGGTCTCAGAGGCGTTCACGCCGAAGGTGTCGTCCTCGCTGTAGGGAACGTGGCGGCGGGCCCGCAGCAGGGCGCGCACTTCATCTTCCAGCACCAGCATTTGGTGCGCATCCCAGGCCTGCACGCTGACCGCCAGGGACGGCCGGGGCGCAAAGAACTTGCGGAACGTGGTGAGAGGAATTTGAATGAAGCTGTCCTGGCTCTGGCCGAAGGTGGTGCCGATCTTCTCCGCCACGCCAATGACCCGGAAGGGAATTCCTCGGACCAGGATTTCCTTACCCAGGGGATCGACGTTGGGAAAGAACGTGTCCACCAGATCGCGACCGATGAAGCACACCATGGACTCATGGGAATAATCGGAGTCGGTGATGTACCGGCCCATCTCGACCTTTTGCTGACCGATGTCGATCATGCTGGGTGTGTCGCCGGAGATATCCACGTCGTAAAGCGTGTGACCCTGGTAACGAGCCGTGTTGTCGTCACTCCACGTGGAGGCGTTCGCGCCAATGTTCTTGTAGGCCTGCAGGTTTTCCTTCAGGAACTCGAACTCCTCAATGCGGATGGGTTTGTTGCGCCGCCGGGCTTTCAACCAGGCCTCATAGCCCTGCGCCCATTTCCATTGGTGGACGATGAAGACGTTGGCGCCCAGGTTGGCAATGTGGTCGGCGATGTACAGGTTCATGCCGTTGATGATGGACATCACGACGATGAGCGTGGTGGTGGCGATCACCACTCCCAGCAGGGTGAGGAAGGAACGCAGCTTGTGTGCGCGCAGTGCTTCCGCGGCGATCCAGAAGGCTTCGCGCACCGTCACCCAGGCTCCGACGCCGGCGGTGCGCCGGATGGCGCGCGCACGGGGAAACGAGGCGGTTTGGCTGAGGGACGCCAAGGGTGCTCCTTTTAACCGTTGGGGCCGGCGGGATTACTCGACCCGTTCGTCCCGCTCGATTCGGCCGTCCCGCACGTGGATGATGCGATGGGCGTGGGCGGCGATGTCGTGCTCGTGCGTTACCAATACGATGTTGTTGCCGCCCTGGTGCAGCCGTTCGAACAGGGCCATGATTTCCTCGCCTGTGGCGGAGTCGAGGTTGCCGGTGGGCTCGTCCGCCAGGATGATGGAGGGGTTGTTGACCAGAGCCCGCGCGATCGCCACGCGTTGCCGCTGACCGCCGGAGAGCTCGTTGGGCTTGTGGTGCATGCGGTCGGTCAGGTCCACCTTGCGCAGAGCCTCCTCGGCCTTTTCCAAGCGTTCGGCCGCCGGCATGCCGCTGTAGATGAGGGGCAGTTCCACGTTGTGCAGGGCGCTGGCGCGCGACAGCAGATTGAAGGTCTGAAACACGAACCCGATTTCCTTGTTGCGGATGTAGGCCAGTTCGTCGTCGGAGAGCTCACTTACCAACCGCGCGTTCAGCCAGTAGACACCGCTGGTGGGAGTGTCCAGGCAGCCGATCAGGTTCATCAGCGTGGATTTGCCCGAGCCCGAGGGGCCCATGATGGCCACGTACTCTCCGCGCTCGATCTCGAACGAAACTCCACTGAGGGCGTGCACCTGGATGGCCGCGCCCATGTCGTAGGTCTTCCACAAGTCTTCGGTCTTGATGATGATGCCGTCACGGGGCGCCAGCGTTTCCCGCATCGCGGATGAAGCCACAGGGGTTGCCATGCCGATTTGCCTGTCCCTTTCTTGACTTCAGTGACGAGGGAGGAGCAATCACATTCTCCGGAGCCGCACAAACAGAGGGTTTCTACGCATTGTTCCTGGGTGACCCCCTCACCCGTCCCGCCCCGGCTGATGAAAACGCCGGCGGCGGGCCACCCTCTCCCCCAAGGGGGCGAGGGTTATAAGTTCAAATTAGCTCTCCCCTTTCCCCCAAGGGGGCGGTTACGCGGCTCTTTCGAACTTACTTTTTGCTCGTCACTTGTCACTCTTCACTCGTCACTGCTTTTCACGCCCCCGGCCCGCCGGGAGTCATGGCACTGTTATCGATCTTCACCTTGGTGTTGTTCTTCAGGGTGCGCAAGACGCTGAAGCTGCCCGTAACGATCTCGTCGCCGGATTGCACCCCCTTCAGGATTTCCATATCGGTGGAGCCCATGATGCCGGCCTCAATGGGAACGAAGACCGCGCGGCCCTGCCGCACCGCGAAAAGCCCCTGCACTTCTTCCTTGCCCTTGTCCTTCTCCTTGTCCTTGGCCGGGGCGGCGGTGTTCGTAGACGCCTCGGCTTTGCCCTTGTTATCCTTGTTATCCTTGTTATCCTTCTTGCCCTTGCTGTTCTTGTCCTCTTCGAGTTCACGTCGCATGCGGACGGTCACGGCTTGAATGGGAACGGTGACAACGTTCTGGCGGGCGGCGGTGGTGATTTTCGCCGTGGCGGAAAGCCCCGGCCGGATGTTGGCGGGCGGGTCACTGATCGTGACGACGACCTTGAAGTCCTTCGCCTCCTCGGCGCTGGTCGCGGTCGCGCCGCTGGTTGTGCCGCTCGTACGCCCCACGGCGCTTTCGCCGATTTGTGTCACCTGGCCTTTGAAGGTCTTGTTGGGGTAGGCGTCGATGAGTACGTCGGCGGTCTGCCCCAGCTTCACATTGGGGATGTCGGTCTCATCCACTTTGACCTCCACCGTCATGATGGAGAGGTTCGACACCTGGTAGAGCAAGCTTCCCACCGCGTTCTGGATTCCCGGGACCACGTTTTCGCCCACGACCACGGGCAGAGAGGTCACCATGCCGTCGAGCGGGGAGTTGTAGATGGTCTGAGCAAGCTGGTTCTTGAAACCAAGGAGTTGGGCTTTGCTCTGGCCTATACGGGCTCTGGCCATGTCGCGGTTATAGGCGGCTTGCTGGTATTGAGCCTTGGCTTGGCTCACGTGCGCCTCCGCGGAATCCACGCTGGCCTTGGCCACCTGGAAATTGCTCGACAGCTGGTCGAAAGCTTGTTGGGCGATCAATTTGGCTTTCAAGAGTTCCTGGCCGCGGTTGAAATCATCGCTGGCCTGCTTGAGCTTGGCCTTTGCCTGCGCCAGGTCCGCCTGTGCGGTGTCGAGCGCCGCTTTGGCAGACTGCACACTCGCATCTTGCGCTGATAGGTCGGCTTCGGAGGTTCTCACCGCTGCGTTCTGCGCATCCACCGCCGCCGACTGCTGGACGGCTTCGGTCCGCATCAGGAGCTGACCTTTGGTGACCGTATCACCTTCCTTCACCAGGATTTCCGTGATCTTCCCGTAGGAATTGGCATTCACATTGGCCTGGTTTTGCTGCACAGGCTTGACCTCGCCATTGGCCGTAACGATCTGGGTCAAATCCCCGCGCTGCACCTTGCCGGTCTGGACCGTCACCGTGCCCTGCTTACTCCACACCACGCCCCCAATGGCGAGTGCGAGTAGAGCCACGACGCCCACAATCAGCAGGGTGACTTTTTTCCAGCGTTTCATCCCCGTCCCACTGCGTTGCCGAGGTGGAATCGACGAAGGTTTTTCCTCTGTTGTGGGGCCGTTAATTCTCCCCAGCTCCAGCGTTTTGGTCTGTGCCATTGAGAGCTCCTCTCGCTCTTCGGCTATGCGCAAAGGCATCGGCTCCTCCTTCCAGGCGCGGGGTAGAGCGGGAACGCCCTTCCAGAGTGACCGGATCGTGGGCTCCAGCGGACGCTTGGGTTTCTCAGGCTGCGGAAGAACGCTTCCCTACTGTCATTCTGCGTCCTTCGCTGTCATCCTGAGCGCAGCGAAGGATCTCGCTCTGCCCGCTCAGGATAAACTGCGCGAAGAATCTCGCCCTGCGCATTTTCATGAACATCCGGGATTCTTCCTTCGCTATGCTCAGGACCGCCTGCGGCTGCTCAGAATGACAGCGCCTAGGAGTTTTTCCGCAGCCTGTTCTACCCCTTACCAAGGATGCTCGAACCTGCCTCGCAGCAATTCCGCCACAACCGGATGACCATGCCCTGACGGAATTAACCAGCCCGGACGGGCGAGGCGGAATCGCCGCAGCTTAATCGGCCACGTTCTTTCAGCACCCTCCCAAGGATATACGCCTTTGGAACCCAAAAAGTTTCGTCAAGAGAACTGCCACCCGAGCGGCAAATAGCGGGGACGCACAACGGGGCTCATGTGTATGGGTCACTATCCTAATCAATGACAGGCGGAGCGCACCCGAAGACGTCGAATTCGAACCTTACTCCCCGACCACATAACGCAACTATATACGTCCCCTATTTTAGCGCCTTCTGTCGCCGCGAAAAACAAGAATCTAAGTGCAGGAAATCCCCGCCCTAAATGAGTAGGGGGCCAGGAGTTGTGGACCATGGTCCTTATTTCCTATCCCCACCGCCTCCTACGCCCCTGCCACGGAAGAGGGGAGCGTTCCTTCTGCGCGCCTGGGGAGGATTCTGACCACCTGTTGTAGCGCCAAGCTTCAACTCGGGTCGCCGCGGTGACTGCCGGCCTAAACGTCGTCGCTACAGCGCTTTCGAGCTACCTGTTTAGACGTTCGACCCTTCAGAGAGTCTCACCGGGATTGAAGGGTTGTATGAGCCCCTTCAGATTTCTCATGGGAGGGCCACCCTTTCTGCGGGCGATGCATCGAACCCATCGGCGAGTTCGCAGGAGGGGGCGAAGTTTATCCTGTTGAGGTGTGGGGACTTATTGTGCTGCCAACGGGCCTGAGGCTTGATCCCCGAAGGGGCTGATAGGGATGGTTACCCAAACGCCGAAACGAGTCACTACTCTGTAGGGCGGTACTGGTGTCATTTGCGAGACACGGGCGGTCCCAGGTGCAGTCATTCCCGCGAAGCTTGTCCCCGCGAAGGCGGGGACAAGCTTCGCGGGAGAATGACCATCGTTTCGAAAGGGATCCCATTCCACATGACACCAGCGCCCGGCAGGGCGTAACCCTTGACTTTCGCGAGTCGGGAAAATAGAATCGGAGCTTAACCCAGCGAGTCGAAGGTGGGGATAGTGTCGAAATTGCGAGTATTTTCTTGTCATCATTCTTGGGTGAGTCGTGGGGCGCCTTGGGTATTGGGCGCGCTCTCCCTTAGTATTTGCTTGCCAGCCTTGCAGTCTTCACCTCCCAAAGAAAAGGGCCAGGACTCTGAGAAGATGAGTAAGGAGGAGAAGCGCCGGCAGAAGGCGATCCAGAAGGAAATGGAGACCCCCTACAAGAAGTGGATCTCCGAAGAAGTCCCCTACATCATAACGGACGAAGAGCGGTCTTCCTTCAAAAAGCTCTCGACCGATGAAGAGCGCGAGCAATTCATCGAGACTTTCTGGGAGAGGCGGAACCCCAGCCCGGGCAGTCCTGAGAACGAGTTCAAAGAGGAATATTACCGCCGCATCGCTTACGCCAACGAGCACTACGCTTCCGGCATTCCCGGTTGGAAGAGTGATCGCGGGCGGATTTACATCATGTACGGTCCCCCGGACGAAAACGACTCGCACCCCAGCGGCGGCACCTACGTGCGGCCCCAGGAGGAGGGCGGCGGCGAGACTTCCACCTTTCCCTTCGAGCAGTGGCGATATCGCTACATCGACGGCATTGGGACGAACATCATCCTGGAATTTGTCGATCCCACCATGACTGGCGAGTTTCATCTCACCATGGACCCCGGCGAGAAGGACGCCTTGCTGCACGTCCCCGGCGCCGGCTTGACCCAGATGGAACAGATGGGCATGTCCTCCAAGAAAGACCGCTTCACCCGCACCGACGGCATGACCATTGGGCAAGGGATGGGCGGCACACCCGAAAGCATGGAAGAGTTTACGCGTCTGGACCTCTACGCCAAGATCTTCAAACCGCCCGAGGTGAAATTCAAGGATCTGAAGGCGGTTGTGACCACCAAGCTCTCGGCTCAAATGCTGCCGTTTGACGTGCGCACCGATTACATTCGCGTGACCGAGCAAACCGTGCTTACCCCGGTGACGATTCAGGTGAGCAACGGCGACCTGCAGTTCCAGAACAAAGACGGTGTGATGCACGGGGTCCTGGACATCTTCATGCAGGTCTCGAGCTTGGGCGGCCGCATCGTCAACACCTTTGAGAAGAGCCTGGTGTTGGATGTGCCCCAGAACGAATTCCAGCGTTATCAGGATCACAAATCGGTATATCAGGAAGCCGTGCCCTTGAAGCCCGGCCGTTACAAGCTGAGCCTGGTTTTGAAGGATGACCTGAACGGCCACATGGGATCCATGGAGCTGGGGATCATCGTGCCCCACTACGACGAGGACACGCTCACCAGCAGCTCTTTAATTCTGGCCGACCTCATCCAGCCGCTGCCGACCAGCCAGGTGGGTTCCGGCCCGTTTGTGATTGGTGGGACCAAAGTCCGCCCCAGCGTCAACGGCAAGTTCACACGCGACCAGAAGCTTGGGATTTACATGCAGGTATATAATCTGGGTGTCGACGAGAAGACGCACAAACCCTCCTTGGATGTGCAGTATGAAATTCTGAAAGACGGGAAGTCTATTCTGAACCAACCCGAGGACCCTACGAACTTGAAGAAGGCTTCACAGCAATTCACGGTAGAGAAGACGATGCCGTTGGGCGGACTGGGACCCGGCAAGTACACGGTCCAGATCAAGGTAACGGATAACATCAAAAAACAAACTGTTAGCCCTACGGCCACTTTTGAGGTACGCTAGACACGGCTTCTCCGCCTAGGGAGGGCGGAGGGTCTTGAAGAGAGCCCCTCATGTACAGTCTTAAGTCCGCAAGCCGCTTGACAGCCTTGCTGCTGGCAAGCGGCCTCTTGCTTCCCGGCCTGCAACCCTCTCAGGGAGTGGCAGCCGGATACGGGCGACTGGCCGGAATCGTTTTCGATACCCAGGGCACCCCTCTGATGGGCGCCACGGTGATGATTCTCGGGCCGACGGCTATTGCGGCGGAGTTTGCCAGCCAGACGATGGAGCGCGTCATCACTGACGCGCAAGGCCGGTTCACCGTAGAGCATCTTGTGCCGGGCTGGTACTCGCTCAAGGTGAGCTCGCCCACGCGCCTGCCCGCCATGCGCAACGGTATTCGCGTCGCGGCCGGGGAGACGGCCATCGCCAGGTTCGTCCTGACCGACACCTTTGCACCCATCCGCTTCCAGGTACCCAACAGTTCCGTCTCCACTTGGGGAGATGACTGGAAGTGGGTACTGCGGACTTCTTCCACCACCCGGCCCATTCTTCGCTTCCGGGAACAACCGCAGGTGGCGAAAGTCTCCTCGAAGAAAGACGAGAAACTGGCGCTGCCGCCCAGCCAGCGAATGATCGGCATCCTGCCGGGTTCCGCGCGGCGTGATCCGCTGGCTGATGACCCGGGTTTGGGCAGTGTGATTGCCTACCTCCGGCCCCTCTCGCCAGATTCCGACTTGCTGGTGGCTGGCTCGTTCGCGCCCGCCAGCACCGAGGCCGGCACAGTGGCCACGGTATTCCGCCACTACACTCTGAAGGGTGAATCGCAGGAAATGGGTCTGGTCGTCCACCAGTTCAGCCTGGCGGGCGGAGTTCCGCTCCCCGTCGTGAACGGGCAGGAGGGTATCTCCCGCGGCCAGGGCTTGGTGCTGAGTTACGCGGACACGCGACTGATCGCGCCCAAGGTCCTGGTGACCGCGGGTATGGAAATTAACTATCTGAACTCGCTGGGCGAAGTGATGACCGTCGAGCCCCACATGAAACTGGAATACCAGGCGACGGGCGCTACGGTCCTGGCTGCCCAGTACGGTTCTGCCCGTGCGGATGGATCCGACACCCTGCTCGAGCGCGTGGGGATGTTGAATGCCTTCCCGCGCATCACGGAGCGCGATTACCGGCTCAAGTTGGAGCAACTGAACCACTCGGAAGTTTCCCTCAATCATCGCATCGGGAAGTCAGCCCGAGTGCAGGCCGCGGCCTATCGGGATGCCTTGCGCAATGCTGCGGTGTGGGGATCTGGCAATCCCACGGGCACGTCAGGGCTGGCCGGGAATTTCCTCCCCAACCCTGCCGTCCAGGGCATCGTATTGAACGCCGGGAATTACCGGTCGGCAGGATTCCGGGCGGTCTATTCCCAGACCTTCGGTAAGCACTGCGAGGCGTTGCTCTCCTATGCCACGGGCGATGCCCTCGTGGCACGCGGCGCGGGGGGGCAAGGCAGTCTCGCCAATTTGCAGGGAGCCCTGCACGCGCAGCAGACAACCTCGCTGACGGGCAAGTTTTCATCGGAAATTCCTGTGACCCACACCCGCTTCATAACTGCGTATGAGTGGGTTCCCAACGACCGCGTCTCTCTCGTCGATCCCTACGGCCAGGCGAGCCTGCAGATCCAGCCGTATTTGGGCTTTCAGATCCGTCAGCCTCTTCCCACCTTGACATTCCTTCCCGCCCATATTGAAGCCTTGGCGGATTTCCGAAATCTCTTCGGCCAGGGCTACGTTCCGGTAGGCCAAGTGGGTGAAAAACCCATGCTCTTGAGCTCGGGTTATCGGTGCTTCCGAGGCGGCTTCTCAGTTCAGTTCTGAAGAATCTCCGTAACTGCCGGGGGGGTGAAAGCGCACCGAAACGCCGTGTACCCTGGAGCGCGGCGGGGACGTTCAATTACGAGCGAGGTTTCACCTCAGACTGACAAGCCATGCCCCCTCACCCCCGGCGCTCGGGGCCCCCTCCCTCGTACCTCGGGCACCCTCTCCCGCGAGGGGAGAGGGTGGCCCGCTGCCGGCGCTTTCACCAGCCGGAGCGGGCCGGGTGAGGGGGCATTGCGGTCGCAAGAGCTCCGGCAAACTTGACTCGAATAGTCAAGTTCCGAATTTCAAGCCTGCTTGGGAATCAGTCCCATTGAGAATTTATCATATTGTGAATTCAAAAATGCGTAGGATATATCCAGAATTTTGTAGGAAGTGTATTTCTACAGAAGCTTTGTGTATATCTTATAGAAACAGCATGACTTAAATATTCAATCCGTCACAATTACTGGAAGCAAACGTGCAAGAATGCTGGGCGAATTAGTATCCGATGCATCATATAGCTGGATTTAAAGATGACTAGGATCCCACCCTTCCGAGTGACCACGCTCTCGCTAGCTCTGCTGAGCTTGGCTCTGGCGGTCTTTGGCGTCTTGAATTTTCAGCAACGCGGCCTCTACCAAGCCCCGGACGACGGCGTCTCCTGGATTGACGCTTCCCAGGGGCCGACCGCCTGGATTGTGGTGCGTGGCGGGCCTGCGGACCGGGCGGGGATCCGCGAGGGTGATCAGCTCAAGGCCATCAACGGCCAGCCGGTCACGAACGCGGCGGATGCCGTCCAGCAGGTTTACCGTCTAGGGATCTGGTCCCTGACTGCCTACAGCCTGGCACGGAATGGCGAGCCCTTTGAAACCAGCCTGGTGCTGGTGCCGCAGGGCACGGCGGGGTCGGTCCGACATTATCTGGCGTTGGTGGGACTGCTCTATCTCCTCATCGGCACCTTCATCCTTTTCCGCCGCTGGACGGCTCGCAAGTCTCGCCACTTCTATGTGTTCTGCCTGGCCTCCTTTGTCCTTTACACCTTCGCTTACACGGGCAAGCTGAACCTCTTCGACTGGACCATTTATTGGCTCAACGTTGCCGCATGGGTCTTGCAGCCCGCGCTGTTCCTACATTTCTGCTTGGGTTTTCCGGAGCGTTCCAGCCTGATCCGGGAGCGCCGCTACCTGGTGCCGCTCCTCTATCTGCCCGGAGCATTACTGGGGGCGGTTCACGCCCTGGTGGCGTCGGATGTGCTGGTGCTTCCTTTGCCGCTTCTGCAGGTCCGGTGGGTGCTGGACCGCGCCGAGTTGTTCTACTTGGGGGCGTACTTTCTTGCCGGCGCTCTGGCGCTCCACCACGCTTACGCTCGCGCCAGCGATCCGCTGCTGAAACACCAGTTGAAATGGGTCACACGGGGCACTTGGTTGGCGATTGTGCCCTTCGCGACGCTTTATGCCTTGCCCTATTTCCTGGGGTTTGTCCCCAACCCCTGGATGAACGCTTCGGCGCTCTCGCTGGTCTTCCTGCCCGTGACTTTTGGCTACGCCATCGTGCGCTACCGGCTGATGGATGTGGATATCATTTTCCGCCGCGGCATTGCTTACACCCTGGCCACGGCCAGCATCGTGGGTTTTTATTTCGGCCTGATCGCTCTCTTCGCGGATTTCTTCCGCGCCACGTTTCCCATCAACAGCCGCGGCGCCTGGGTCGTGGCGATTGTCCTTACTGCCATCTTCTTCCAACCCATCGTGAACTACTTCCAGCAGTGGTTGGATCGCTTTTTCAAGCGCGAGCGCTACGATTACCGGCGCACGCTGCTGGAGTTCGCGCGTGAGCTTACTTCCGTATTGCACCTGGATCGCCTGCTGGAGCAGATTTGTGACCGCCTGGCCGAGACCCTGGGAGTTGACCGCCTGGCCGTGTTCCTGGCCGCGGAGCCGGATGGCTTCCGCTTGGTCCGCTCGCGCGGCATGATTGTTTCCGGCAAGACGGATATGAGTTTCCTCGACCCGAACCGCCCCGAGTTTGCCAAGGGCTACCTCTTCTTCGACAGCGTGAAGCGGGCCTACGGCTTCTCTCCGGCGGCACAGAAAGCCATTGAGCAGCTCAAGCTGCACTACTACCTGCCTTTCAAGGTTAAGGAACGGACGCTCGGCTACCTGGGATTGGGCAAGACGCGCGAGGGCGACTATCTTTCCAGCGAAGACATTGATCTTCTCCAGACCCTCGCCGGCTATGTTTCCATCGCACTGGAGAACGCGCGCCTCTATGAATCGCTGGAACTGAAGGCCCAAGACTACCAGGCCCTGCGCGATTTCAGCCAGAACATCATCGAATCAATCAACTCCGGCGTGCTGGCCTGCAACCTGGAAGGCAAAGTCGAAGCCTGGAATTCCGCCCTGGAACGCCTCTACGGAGTGCGCCGTTCCGAGGCGCTGGGGAAGACGCTGGAAGAGATTTTCCCCCTGGAACTGCGGGGCGAGCTCGCGCAGGTTTCTGACCCGCACCATACCCTCAATTTGTACAAGCTTCGCCTGCGCAATGCGGAAGACCGTTCCCTGATCGTGAACCTCTCGCTCGTGCCTCTGATCGGGAAAGAGAACGTGGTGATTGGCCGGCTGTTGATCTTCACCGACCTCACGGAGCGCGTCAACTTGGAGGACCAGTTAATGCAGGCCGAGAAGCTCTCCTCGATCGGCCTCCTGGCGGCGGGCGTGGCGCACGAGGTGAATACCCCCCTGGCGATAATCACCTCCAACGCGCAATTGCTCATGCGGGAGATGGATCCCGGCGACCCGCGCACTCGCACGCTCGACAAGATCATCAAACAGGCCTTCCGCGCTTCTGAGATCGCCAACAACCTTTTGAAGTTTTCGCGGGTCGGCGGCAGCGATTATTCCGACTTGGACGTGAACCGCGTGATCAGCGAAATCCTCTCGCTGGTGGATCCCATGCTGAGGGCTGCCAAGATCACCGTGAATACCCAGTTGGGTGCAGCGCTGCCTGCCGTGCATGGCAATGCGGGGAAACTCCAACAAGTCTTCATGAACCTGATTATGAACGCCCGCGATGCCATGCCGCACGGCGGTGAGCTGACCATTGCCACGGAGGCTGAGAACTCCTCCGTGCGTGTCGAGGTCGCCGACAACGGCATCGGAATTCCCTCCGATCAGCTCCACAAGATCTTCGATCCCTTCTTCACCACCAAGGGGACCAGCCGGGGCACGGGCTTGGGCCTCGCGGTCACTTACGGCATCATCCGGGAACACTCCGGATCGATCCAGGTGGACAGCGTGGTGGGGAGGGGAACCACGTTCCGGCTGGAATTTCCCACAGTAAGGAAACCGGTAAATGTCGTCTAAAGGCTCCATCCTCGTCATTGATGACGAACAGGAAATTCGGGAAAGCCTCGAACAACTGTTGAAGCTCGAAGGCTATAAGGCGGACTGCGCTGCGACCGGCGGCGAAGGCGTGGAACGCATTGAAAACGGTCTCTTCGATCTGGTTTTACTGGACATCAACCTGCCCGACCGCAATGGGCTCGAGCTGCTCCAGCACATCAAGCGCGACAGCCCCGAGATCGGCGTGATCATGATCACCGCCTACGCTTCCACCCAGATGGCTTTCCAGGCTTCCAAGCACGGCGCCGACAGCTACATCACCAAGCCCTGGGACAACGACAAGCTGTTGCTGGAGATCCGCAACACGCTCGACAAATCGCGCCTGCAACTCGAAAACATCCAGCTCCGCCGCGCCCTGAAGCGCTATGCCCTGCCCAATATCGTCGGCAAGAGCGAGAAGATGCACAAGGTGATGGACCTGATCACGCAGGTCGCCGCCAGTCGCGCCACCGTGCTGATCACCGGCGAGAGTGGCACCGGCAAGGAAATGGTGGCCAAGACCATTCATGCCACCAGCCCTCGCGCCGATCGCCCCTTCGTGCCGGTCAATACCGGCTCCATGCCGGTTGACCTGCTGGAGAGCACCCTCTTCGGCCACGTCAAGGGAGCGTTCACTTCCGCCATCGCTACCAAGCGCGGGCTTTTCGAGGTCGCCGACCAGGGCACAATTTTCTTTGACGAGATCGGCACGGTGGGCGTGGAAACTCAGACCAAGCTGCTGCGCGTCATCCAGGAACGTGAATTCATGCGGCTGGGCGGGACCGAAACCATCAAAGTGGACGTGCGGATCCTGGCCGCGACCAATGCGGACTTGCGCAAGATGGTTGTGGAGGGCAAGTTCCGCGAGGACCTCTTCTATCGCCTGAACGTCATTACCTTGGGCCTCCCACCGCTGCGCGAGCGCAAGGAAGATGTTCCCCAGTTGGCCGAGCACTTCTTGAGGAAGTTTTGCGCTGAGAACAACCGCAGCGGCCTGCAGTTTTCTCCTGATGCACTGAAGATCATGATGGATTACGATTGGCCCGGAAACGTCCGCGAGCTGGAAAATGCTGTCGAGCGCGCCGTCGTCCTGGCCTCCGGCGCGGTGCTCGGCCCCGAACTTCTCCCCGAACAACTCTTTGAGAACGGCGCCCCGGATCGCCACCCGTTCCTGGCGGAAAGCCTGGAGGGGCGCTCCCTTTTCGAGATCATGGAGGACTGCGAGCGCCGCGTCATTCTCGACATGCTCGGCCGCACCAATTGGAGCCAGACCGAGGCCGCCGAGCGCTTCAAGATTCCCCTCTCCACCCTCAATCAGAAAATCAAACGCCTGCAGATCGCCGTCAAACGCCACCGGGAAGGGTGAGGCCGCCCGACCCGCCCAGTTGTAGCGCCGGTCTATGACCGGCGGCTTCGAATTCTCAACAATTTCGCCGCTCCCCGCCAAAGCGGGGCAGGCGCAGAGCGGCGCTACAAGACCTGCCGACCCGTTTTCACACAGACTCGGCAGCCGTGGGGAAGCGGCAGTTGTCAACACTTCAGCCCGCGTAAGCGGGCGGAAGATCGTAGCCCACAGCGCGAGAAGCTGTGAAAAAATTGCGCGCGGCCCGGTTTTGCACAGCGTATCTTGTTGAATAATCGTCAGTGGCTTATGACGATTTTCGATTTTTTCACAGCTTCGCGAGCTGTGGGAAAATCGCTCCCGCACCCCACGCGAGCCCCGCCAGGGGCGAAAGAAATCACGGCCAGAGGCAACGGCGCAATAGCATTTTTCTTGGGCTACCGCACAGGGGTTGCGACCTAAATTCGCCGCAAAGATAGGTTCTTTCGCCCCTCCGGGGCTTGGGGGGACTTCACTCAAACTCGTTACCCACAGCTCGTGCTGTAGGCTACGACATTTCGCCCCTGCCGGGGCTCGCTTCTTGTTCTGCTTCTTCTTCCCATAGCTGACGCCCGTGCACGGCCGAAGGTCCGTCGATCTTGATGGCGGACGGGTCAAAGGAGACCATGGGCCACATTCTGCCGCCGCTACGCGGCTTGCCTCCGCTCGCTTTTTTCCCCCTGGCGTGCCTTGGCCAGCCGAATGAGAACGCGAGGATTTGAAACTGAAAGCCGCAGACCTTAAAACCAGGTCCGCGCTACGCTTGCTTCTTAACGATCGCCGAAATAAAGGGCGATGTCGACGCCACCCTGTGTGCCAATGTATGCCCCACCCGCGACATGCATGGCAAGCCCCTGAAACGCTGCCTGGGCACCTCTCCCGACCCGTGGTCGAGCTTCAGATTCTGTTACCTCGGGGGCTCTTCAAGGCTTCCAATGGACCACCTGCCTTGATCGCACACATCGCAAAGAACGTGATGTATGCGCCACCCGCGACGGTAGATCGCCTTCGAAGAAATCGAGGGCCGTCAATCTACTCAGCCGTTTAGAGGACCGACTTCGCCCCTTCCCGCCCCCTCCCTTCGAGTCCCCAGCACAGCAAGTACAGCAGGACGGGTACCCAGAAAGCCAGAAGGAACGGGTTCAAGACACCTCTGATACTGAAGCCGCCCGGAGCCCCCCCCGCCTCCCGGAACAGTCCCAGGAACAGCATGACGAAGATGCTTCCGAGGGCTGCTGCGCCGAGGAGCGAGCCCGCGCGCTCCCATTTGAGCGCCAGGAACATGGCGACGGTATAGATCCCCATCAGGGCGAGCCCGATTGCTGCAATCGGCTCAATCTGGGACGACCCGTGCCTCTTCTCCAAGGATTCCCCGATGAACATGAACAGGAAAAATGCCGCCGTGACCACCCCGAGCACGCGGGCCCACCACCTGATAACCGCTATTGCTGCATTCTTCCCTTTCCGGGCTGTCTCCATGGAGCCCTCCATTCGATAAAGATAGCCGCACTCGTCATCAGTCAATCCGGCAGCGGATGACAGAAGACCGTGGTGCGCGTCTAACTCTTGTTTAGGCTGACCTGCACAAAACCCTTCCCGGTCGGCAAAACGAGAAAGCGCCAATGCCGAGAGGCGACCGTAACCGCCTGCTGTGTAACGACCTCCATTGCGTGAGCCAATTCGCCTCTGGAGTTTTGTGCCGACGCCTCGGTCTGCATAATGCTCTGCCCTTCCGCAGCCGATCGAGGGCCGGAGGATTCGTAACCAGACCGGCCGCCCGGGCGGGGGCGGCGGGTGCTTGCATGTACCCGTCGCGCTGCCGCTTCATCCCAGTCTTTTTTGATGACTCGTCACGGTTTCTTACTCACTTCCAGCAGCAGGTGCTTGGTAAACTCCACGGGCAGTTTGGGATTCTGGCCCGCGACGGTCCCGAGGTTCTTCCCGCTTTCATAGTCCAACACGGAGAACGTGCCGGTGGGCAGGCCACGCAGCTCGATATCACCCTTCCAGGACTCATCGGGGGCAGGCGCGAAAAATGCGTAATACATCTTCCCGTCTTTACTGATTACGTAACCTTCCGGGTTATCATAACCATAGACATACAGGTTAAGGAACGTTCCCTTGGAAAGCATCTTCAAGTTGTAAATATCGATCCATTTCTTCCACCATGCTTCCTTCTCGGAATCCAGGTAGACTCGCTTGAACTTGGGGCCATAATCCGGCCAGGTGAATTTCGTGCCCACCACGCCCCCCGTGCCGATCGTGGAGGCGAAGTCTTTTCCCATCTCCAGGTATTCCCCGTGCTCCCTCGGCATCCGCGAAAGTTCCACGTGATCGCCATAGACCGCCGCCTCGGGGCCCAGCAAGGCCTTATACATCTTGATGCGGCGGCGCACTTGCACCGCGCCCACCGGGTCGGCCGTAACGGCCTGGTCCATATAGGGCAACCAGGCAAGACTCGGGGTAGTGCCGCACGGGCAGCTTTGGGTGACGCTTTCGGGCTTCAGCGCGCGCGTGGTTTCAAAGATGACCTTATAGACCTCCCCCATCGCATTGATGGAATCCGCGGGAGAGGCGTGGTGGTGTTTAGGATTGTAGCAGGCAGGCACCGTATAGATATTATCGAGCTTATGACCATCAAAGCCCCAATCGCGAATGAACTTTTCGGTTAATTGCTTGTAGTATTGCTGTACTTCCGGCAACGCCGGGCAAAGTGCGGCGAGATTGCGGACCATGCGCGCGTGCTGGCCCTTCTTGTCGAGGATGAGCCAGTCCGGATGCTCCCGGACCACCTTCGAGACGATGTACGAGTGTGACTCGGTGCGCTTCTGCCCGTCCTCGACGCCGAGAGGCAACCACCAGATCTGCACCAGGATGCCTTTCTGGTGGAAGTCATCCACCATCTTCTTGATTGCCTCGCCAGGAAATGTGTCCGGCCGGGGGTTCCAATCGCCGTACGTGTCGAACCAGCGATCATCGAGCGTGGCCCACTTGATGTTGAACTCCTTAAGCTTCGGAACCGTTCCCAGCATCTGGGCCGGCGTCACGTTGAACTCATAGCCCCAGCCACACCAACTGATGTTGTAATCCTCGTTGCCCGGCTTGGGCAGCCGCCAACCTTCACGCTGGAGTACCCGCGAGTAAAGACTGAGGGGCTCGTAGAAATCTCCGGAATAGACGGCCACAAAGCTGCGCGGCGTCGCGAAGGTTTCCCCGGGCTTCAGCACGGTGGCCGCATCCATCGTCAGCGCCGCGTTCACCCGATAGTCCTTGTCCACGCTCACGGGCAGCGACAGAACCAGGGGCAACGTCTCCACGTGGCCGATGGCCTCCCCCACGGTGGCCGTCCAGAACGCCACCACCGGGATTCCGCCCCCGATGCCATTGGGATTCATCGCACCCATCAGGTTAGGCTGATGAAAGTTATCGGAGATTTCCAGCACGTCGTCCTTGCCCCAGTCATAGCTGGAACCCTGGAACGACCAGAGGCGATAAGGCGCCGACTTGGGATCGGCGAGTGAAGCATTGAGACGGTGATGCTGGGCCACCACGCGGTCTAGTTTCATTTCCGTCGAGCCGGTGTTCTTGTATGCCGCGGTGGTCACGGCGAGGTTGGGGAAATCGTCATAAACTTCCACGGCAAGGGTTTCTTCCACCGCGCGCGCATTCTTCCCGGTTGACGACGCGGTGATTTCCACACGCTTGCCGCGCGCGCCCACCTTGCCGCGTGCGTCGGAAATCTTGACATGGCTGAAATCCAGCGAGAAATCGCGCACTTCCTTCCCACCGCTCACCAAGTAGTCGCTTGCCCCGGCCGCGCCGGAACCCGGCTCATCGAGTGTCAGGCGCTTGCCATCCTTGCGCAGAAAGGCCTGGATATAGCCGGAAGGCAGAACATCAAACTCCGCCTCCGAAGTCGTCAGGACCACAGGGCCGCTGGGGCTGACCGTGACCTTTACAGCGGAGGGCTGCTCGGCCTGCGGCGCCGGAGCCACTTTGCTTTCCCGGCTGCATCCCATGCTCAGAAGAACGAGGCAAATCCCCAGCAACCCAACCATCACAATTCGGTCTCGTTTCGTTGCGTGACTATTCACTGGCCACCTCCTGGGTTTCCATCCTGCCCCTTTGAACCCCGATCCCAAGGCTGAAATTGCTCTGTGTGACATGCTGGGCTCTTTGTTGAAGCACCTGATGCCTTGATATTCGGAACTTGACGATTTAAGTCATGTTCTTCCGAAGCCATGGCGACTGAAAGACCCCTCACCCGGTCGCCTACGGCGACCACCCTCTCCCCGCGGAGAGGGCTGGAATCGGGTGCACGCGAGCCCTTTGCAGCCCTCTCCTTCTCGCACCGGCGCTCGGCCTGGAGGCGCCGCAAAGGCAGGGCACGTTTCTGGATGCTTGCAGCGCTATAGTTACTCCCGCTTTCAATCGGGCGTCAACCAGATTATTTCCAATTTCAAACCTGCATGGACCCTTACCGGAATGGGGTGAGCGGGGGCAATCCGCTTAGCGCGCCCGCCCCAAGGGTTGCTTGACACGCCAAGCGTTTTCCGCGACGATGACGAGATTTCAAATGGGCAAGCTCCCACGGAGGCTGACCATGAGTGCTCGCAGAGGAATCTCACAGGCTGCTGTCATCACGCTGGGAACGGCGCTGTTGCTTCCCGGCATTCCCGGCTACACCGCGACGCTTAAACCCCTGGTGGCCGGGCGGCGCGGGGTGGTGGCAGCGGGCCATCCGCTGGTGGCCGAGGCGGGGTTGCGCATTCTGGAGAAAGGCGGCAACGCCGTGGATGCGGGCGTGGCGACGATCTTCGCCGCGTCGGTGGTGGAGATGATGAGCTTCGGCGCGGGCGGCGAGTGCCCGATCCTGCTCAAGCTGAAGGACGGCCCCGTGGTGGCGATCAACGGCGACGGCATCGCTCCGGAACTTGCGACCGCGGAGTTTTACGAGCACTTGCGGCGCGACGACCCCCGCATCGTGGTGTCGCCCACGGTTTCCGGAGGCGCAGGCGGCGTTATTCCTTCTTTCGGCCCGCTCAGCGCGATTGTGCCCAGCGCCATGGATTCCCTCTTGCTGGCGCTGGAGAAGTACGGAACGCTGAGCCTGGCGGAGGTGATCCAGCCGGCCATCGAGATCGCGCAGGGTTTCCCGGTCTATGCCGGCCTGGAGAGCGCGCTCGAGCGGGGCGAGCCCGTCGCCCGAAAGTGGCCCAACACGGCGAAGGTCTATTACCCCGGGGGACGCGTGCCGAAGGAAGGCGAAATCTTCGTCCAGGCTGACCTGGCGCGCACGTTTCAAACCCTCGCGGGGGTGGAAAAGCAGAACGCCGGACGCGGGCGCGCGGCCGCTCTCGAAGCCGTCCGCGACTATTTCTATCGTGGCCCGATCGCCAAACGCATCAGCGATTTCTGTAAAGACGCCGGCTGCCTGCTGCGCGAAGGGGATTTCGCCGCGTATCACGCCCGCATCGAAGAGCCTTTGACCGTGACGTATCGCGGCGTGCAGGTTTATAAATGTGGCTACTGGACGCAGAGCCCGGTGTTCCTCGAGAACTTGAACCTGCTCGAGGGCTTTGACCTGAAAGCCCTGAAGCACAATTCCGCCGATTACGTGCACACCGTGGTGGAAGCCATGAAATTGGGGTATGCCGACCGTGACGCCTACTATGGCGACCCCGACTTCAGCCCCATACCCGCCGCACTCGTCTCCAAGGAGTACGCGAACCTCCGGCGGCCGCTGATCGATGCGCAGAAGGCTTCCGCCCAGCACGTTCCCGGCGATCCCGTGCACATGACAGCGCGGGCGCCGGAGGATTTCGTGCGGGCGCGCTACCGCCACCGCAACGGCGAGCACCAGGACACCACCTGCGTCAACGTGATCGACCAGGACGGGAACCTGTTCTCCGCCACGCCCAGCGGCGCCTGGATTCCCGCCCTCATCGCGGGCGATACAGGCCTTCCCCTCACGCAGCGGGCGCAGGCGTTCGTGCTGACACCCGGACACCCCAATCAAATTGCCCCGCACAAACGCCCGCGCATCACGCTCACACCCACGCTCGCGCTACGCGAGGGGAAACCGTGGCTGGTGTTTTCCACTCCCGGCGGCGACAGCCAGGACCAGACGCTGCTCGAGATCTTCCTGAACGTCGTCGAGTTCGGAATGAATCCGCAGGAAGCGGTGGAAGCGCCGCGCTTCAATTCCGAAGCGATGTTCAGCACCTTTGACAATCACGGGGACCAGCCGCTGGCGCTGGCCGTGGAAAAACGTTTCGAGCCGGCGGTGCTCGACGCGCTCCGCGCGCGCGGCCACCAACTCGTGCTGGGCGCCGATTGGAGCAATCCCACCGCGGCTACCATGATCGAATACGAACCCGCCACCGGCGTCATCTCCGGCGGCGCCGACGTGCGCGGCCACCGCTACGCGCTGGCGTGGTAGTGGAACATGCATAGATCCCGCGAGGCCCCATGGCAACCTCTCCTTATCTGAGCGATCTGCTGGTCTCGGCAGCTTTCGTGTCGGAAGACTTCGTGCCGGATGGCGATCTCAGCAAGCGATTCTGGCAGCAGGCCGAGCGGCTGCGCTTCGACCACGACTGGAATGGCCGGCGCCACCATCCGGAAGCGCACACGGAGGTTGCGGTGGGCTGGTCGCGGCGCTACCTCTACTGCGCGTTCTGGTGCAAATACACGGAACTGAACGTCTATGCAGGAGAAGATCCCGGGCCGGAAAAGTGGGAATTATGGAATCGCGACGTGGTGGAGGTCTTTATAAACCCGCAGCCGGAACGGGTGGAACATTACTACGAATTCGAAGTGGCCCCGAATGGCCAGTGGATCGATTTGGAGATTCACCGGGAAACGGTTTTGAAGTACGACGCCGCCTGGAATTCCGGCTTCGATCACGCCACGCGCACCTTTGCCGAGGAACACCTTTGGACGTGCGAGATGCGCATTCCCGTCCAGCCGATGGGGGTCGCCACAATCGGGCCCGACGACGAATGGCGGATCAACTTCTACCGCTGCGATGGACCGGGCGACGATTCGGTGCGGCGCTTCCTCGCCTGGAGCACCACGATGACCGCCGAGCCCAGCTTCCACGTGCCGGAGCATTTTGGGAGGGTCAGGTTTGAGGCGAACCCGTGAACCGCAGTCAGAGGTCAGTCGCAAGTTATCGGCTACCAGTCTATGGAAATTCCTGGGGATGCCTCTCGGAAGATATCTGTCTGCTCTTATCTCTGCCGGGTTCACCCTGACGCCTTAGGCACTGCAACCTGGAGGTGCCCGCGAGATCGGACGGTGCTCGAAGCATGATTTGGCGTTACCTCATTGCAGGTCCGTGGATCGTCATTGTCGCATACTGGGCGGGGAGCGCACTGAAGACGCGCCGGACCGTCAGCCAGGAATCCTTCGCCTCGCGTTGCAGCGCCCGTTTTCTGGTAATTCTTGGGTATGTCCTGCTCTTCAGCGGCGTAGCGGAGCTCGGCGTTCTTGGTCATCGCGTTGTCCCTCGGACATACGCTCTTGCCGTTACGGGCGTCGCACTCACCTGGATCGGCATTGCCATCGCTCTGTGGGCCCGTTGGCACCTGGGACAGTATTGGAGCTTCAACGTCACTCTCAAAGAGGACCACAAGCTCATCCGCACCGGGCCCTACGCCCATTTCCGGCACCCCATTTATTCCGGTCTCGATCTGGCCGCGGTCGGCGGAGCTTTGGCGATTGACCAATGGCGGTGCGTGGCGGGAGTCGGCTTCCTCGTCCTGGGCTTTTGGATCAAGGCAAGGAAAGAAGAATCCATGCTGGCCGCGCAATTCGGGGAAGCCTTCGAGGAGCACTGCCGACACACAGGTTTCCTGATTCCGAAGTTTTGGTAAGAGGCGAAGGGGCTTAGCGTTCGCAAGAGTGCTTCCTTCGTAGCGCTTTTCCGATGAATATGCCTTTATCGTCAAGGGCGGATAATTCCTCTTATCGTTTCGCCCTCTCGTAGCAGCCCAGCACACGCAGGAAATTCGTCACCTCGGCCAGGTGGGTCAGGGCGTTCCGGCAACGTTCCTCCTTCACGTTTCCAAGGAAATCAACATAGAAGAAATACTCCCAGGGGCGGCCGCGCAGCGGACGGGATTCCATTTTGCTCAAGTCGATGTCGCGCAGGGCAAAAACGCTCAGGCACTTGCAAAGGGCGCCGGGCACGTTGGGCGTGGAGAAGACGATCGAAACCTTGCCGGCCCGGGGTGAGACCCTGGCGGTCTTCGAGAGCAGCAGGAAGCGCGTGTAATTTTCTTTGTGATCCTCAAGGTGCGCGGCCAGGACGCGCGCGTGGTAAACCTCTGCGGCCACACGGCTGGCGATGGCCGCTGCCCCTTGCAGACGGCGCTCCGTCAGCATTTTGACCGCGCCCGCCGTGTCGTAAAAGGGAACGCGCTCAACCTGGGGATTCTTGGCGAAGAAGCGGCCACACTGCGCCAGGGCCACCGGGTGCGAATAGACCTGGCGCACTTCCTTGCGCGTGGTGCCCGGCAGAGCGATGAGGTAGTGGACAATCCGCAGGCTCACCTCGCCCACGATGTGCAGGTGGTTCGCGAGCAGCAGGTCGAAGTTTTCATAGACAGATCCGGCCAGGGTGTTCTCAATCGGCACCAGGCAATAATGGGCTCGGCCCCGCGTGACACTCTCGAATGTTGCCGCGAAAGTCTCGCAGGGCAGCACGCGGATGCGGCGGCCCAGGAGCTTGTAGGCAGCTTCTTCGCTGAACGAGCCTCTCTCACCCTGAAAGGCGACCAGAGATGTGGCCATGTGAGGGGGTTTCTCCTGTCCTAAGAATCCAGGCGGAATGCTACCACGCGCCGGCAAGGCCGACAACTTTTCCCGCGGCGGCAGTGGCGCAATTCAGAATCGTGCATTTTCGCCGAGCAACGATCAAGATTCCGGACCACCCCGTCGCCTGCGGCGCCACCCCTCCTAAGCTTAGGAGGGGACTCCATTTCCTGGCCGGGCAAGACACCCCTCCTGGTTCAGGAGGGGTGCCCGAAGGGCGGGGTGGTCGCTTATGATATCGAATGTGCACCACTACCCCCGCGCGAAACATGGCGCGCCTGGCCAGGTGCCCCGCGCCCCAATCCCGCGCCAACGGGAATCCCGGCGGCGAACATCAGTGCGCTGGCTGGATCCCGGTCAGGTTGTTCCGAGCACTCCACGGAGAAAGAAATCGACGTAAACTTGGGTGAGCTCTTCCTGCTTGATGTGGCCCTGGGACGTGTACCACTGGTAGAGCCAATTGATCATCCCCAGCAGCGCGAAGGCGGCCAGCCGCGGTTTAACCAGGAACGGCTTCCCACTCTGTTCCTGGACACGCTTGATCAGATCTTCGAGGTAATCGATGTAGGCACGCTTGCGGACGTTGAGCTTTTTGCGCAGGGGGCCGCTCAGGGAGCGGTTCTCATGAAGGATAACGGTGATTTCCTGATCGCGGGCGCGCACGATCAGGTCGATGTGGCCGATGATGGTCCGGCGCAGCCTCTCGCGCGGGTCAGCGATATCCTGGATGGGGGCGAGCACGGTCTCATCCAGAATGTCCATCCCGTAGTTCATGATTTCGAACAGCAGGCGGTCCTTGCTGCCCACATGATGATAGAGGCCAGCCTTGGTGAGCCCGACCGCCTCCGCGATATCCTGCATCGAAGCGCCGTCATAGCCCTTCGCATAGAAGACGCGTGCCGCCACGCGGCAAATCTCACGCAGCCTCTGCTTGGCTTCGGAAGCTTGTGCCATGGCAGGTTGACTCCAACGGCGAACGGGCGCAGTGTAACACAAAAGGCAACGCTCAGCATGTAGTTTCCATGATGGTGAAGTGCCTGGCCGGCCCACACTTGCCGGGCCGGGCGCTCTGGGCACGACAGAGGCAATTGGAAATACCGGGTCGGCAGCCTGCCGGTATCCGCGGGTGGCGCATACGTTCTGCCTTATGGAATGTATGCGGCCTTTAGGGACCGCAGGTCGCCCCTACGTTCCGCCCTTAGAGATCGCTGTGACCGCATACATGCCAGAAAGCGGCACGTATGCGCCACGCGCGCTTATGCGACATGCATCAATTAGTTGTGGCGCCGGGCTTTACAGGCTGCGGAAAAACTCTTCCGTGCTGTCATCCTGAGGAGCCCCAGGCGGTCCTGAGTGAAACGAAGGAAGGACCTCCGCGTTTTCCCGATTCTAAAAATGCAGAGGTTCTTCGCTTCGCTCAGAATGACAGAGTGGTGAGGCGAATTTGAGTTATAGAACGCGCGCCGATCGATGCGACCGCCAGCGCCCGGCGAGTATGGCAGGTTCGCCGGGCGTGGCTCGTCTTGCTCCACCAGACTGGGGACTCAGGCGGCGGGCCGTTGCCGGTACAGCCTGGCCATTTCTTCGAGCGGGATCGGCGCGTAGTCGGCGGCATGGCCAGCCTGGCCGAATTGCGTCATGCGCTGCGCCACGACCTTCTTCATGGCTTCGCGGGCTGGCTTATTGTAGCTGCGTGGATCGAAGTCCTCGGGCTTCTCCACGAAGAACTTGCGGATCGCACCCGTAATGGCGAGGCGGTTGTCCGTGTCCACGTTGATCTTCCGCACGCCGTTCTTGATGCCAAGTTGGATCTCTTCCACCGGTACTCCCCAGGTGGGCTTCAATTTTCCCCCATACTGGTTGATGATGTCCTGGAGATCCTTGGGCACGCTGGAGGAGCCGTGCATCACGAGATGGGTATGGGGCACCCGATTGTGGATCTCGATCAGGCGGTCCATTTTCAGCGTCTCTCCGGTGGGTTTCTTGGCGAATTTGTAAGCGCCGTGGCTGGTTCCAATCGCGATGGCCAGGGCGTCCAGTCCGGTTAGTTTCACAAACTCGGCAGCCTGCTCGGGGTCGGTGAGATGGCTGAGGCCGTCGAGACCCGTGCCGTGCCCGTCCTCGATACCGCCGAGGCAGCCGATTTCGCCTTCCACCGTGATCCCCTTGGCGTGAGCCATTTCAACCACTTCGCGCGTGGCTTTCACGTTGTAATCAAAAGTGGAGGGGGTTTTGCCGTCCGGCATCAGGGACCCATCCATCATGACGCTGGTGAAGCCCATTTCTATGGCTGACTTACAGGTCTCCACGCTGTTGCCGTGATCCAGGTGCAGCACGGTGGGAATCTCAGGGTAAAGTTCGGTTGCTGCCAGCATCAGGTGATAAAGGAATTTGTCCTGGGAATAAGCGCGCGCCCCCCGGCTGGCCTGAACGATAGCCGGAGACTTGGTCTCGCGAGCAGCTTCCATGATGGCCTGGATCTGCTCCATGTTGTTTACATTGAAAGCACCTACTCCGTAGCCACCCTTGGCGGCTTCGTCCAGTAACTGACGCATTGAAACTAGAGGCATTGGAATTTATCTCCTTCGATCAGCACGGATTCATTGCTCTGGAATTCCATATGTTAACTGAGCTTTCAATATAGGGACCCGAGCAACTGTATAGGATACACCAGCCCCCTCTGCTTTGAAAGTTCCATCCGACGCCGCGCGGAGGCAACAGTGAGCCGAACCGGCGAGGGCTGGCGGGCGCGAAGAGTCGCGCACTTGCAAATCAGGTCCGCGCGGAAACTGCTTTGGAGGACGAGCGGCTTCACAGGTCGATTGGACACGGCAAGAATCCTGTACGTTCGCGTCGAGCGGCGCTCGCCGACTTCTGCTTAATGCCTGCTGCCCGCCCCTTCCTGCGCTTTTGCAATGAGGAGTCACTGCTAACCACCTTTATTATCATCAACATAATGGAGAGCCAACTATAACTCGTTTATTATCATAAATATAATGGAGAGCTAACAAAGTGACATTTTTTCTACATGTGTTTTCAACAACATAATGGAACTTACCTTCATTTTTCCCCCCCGCGTTTTCTGAGGCCGACGTCAACGCAATGCGTTTAACTGGTTTAATTTCAACAACTTGATGATTTTGCAGAAACATGATGAATATCGCTAAGTACCTTTATTATCATCAATATAATGGAGAGGCGGGACATTTGCGCAATTGTCTCGCTCGCGGGCTTGGCATTCAACAATCAGCCTTCAGCTATCAGCCATCAGCTTTCTGCCCACTGCCTTCTGCCTTCTGCCTTCTGCCCACTGCCTTCTGCCTTCTGCCTTCTGCCTACTGCCTTCTGCCTACTGCCTACTGCCTTCTGCCTGCTTCGTGGGTGGCAAGGGGAAGGCTATCTCCCGAGCAGCTTCTACCGAGCCGGGGCGCTAGGTACCTCTGCTATAATAACGCCACAGTTAACTTTGTCAAGCAAAAAATCCTGCCCTCAGGCAGAAACTTGCTGAAGCGGGGGAGAGAAGCACGGGGGCCTTATAGCACTGGGAGGCACGCAGGAGAAAATGTAGCGCAAGGCTCGCTCTCCAGCCTTGCGGCTTTTCCACCGCGCCGTGGTTTTGGCGGCGCGGCTTACGAGAACTCGGATTACCTTGTTTGCGGTGCGGTTGAGCCCCGAAGGGGCGAGCCATCCCAGCCCAGGCCATCGGCCTGGGTTAAGAAGCAAGCCAATCTATTTCCCCGCATGAGCCCTGAAGGGGCGACAGAGTAGCTCGTTTCAGGGCTTGCGGCTGTGGCCGCTCCTTGGTCCCAGGGCGTTGCCCTGGGCTGAGGTAGGTCGCCCCTTTGGGGCTTGACCCATGGCGATGGGTTCTCAGTCCTTGGTTCGAGGCGCAGCCAAGCGGACGTAGCGCCGGCCGGAACTTGTCCCGACGTGCCGGGGAGGTCGGCCTTTGTGCGTTCTCATCTCGTGCTGACCCTTCGCCCCGCTCAGAGCTTGCCCCATTCGCTCCGCTCAGGGCAGGCTCTGAGCGCAGCGAATGGGGCAGGCTCTGAAGGCTGAGGGTGAGAGGTTGGTCTGGCGCACTGATCGCAAGAAACCTAGCGTCTGCGCCACCCGCGGGATAAAGTCGGTTGGTAGTAAATGTTGACCCCAAACGTGCGTGTGTCAGATTGTCTCCTGCATTGGGGTCGAATTGAGACTGATTCTATAGAGTCCTGGTGCACGTGAGGAGGAGGCCCGTATGCATCGCCCATTCATCTTTGTTACTTTGGTGCTGTTGCTCACTGTAATGAATTCGGCCGAGACGAAGGCGGATGAGACTATTCAGGTCGGTCTGATCCAGATGAATGCACGGCTCTACGATAAACCATACAACCTCGAACGAGCCGAGAAACTGATAAGGGAGGCTGCCCACCGCGGAGCTAAGATCGTATGCACGCCAGAAGCGGCCGTGCAGGGGTACGCAAGGGTTGACTTGCCTCCGGACACTCCCACGGACGCCCCCCAGATCGTCGCGGAGCGCACAAAAATCCTGGAGGCAGCGGAGACGATTCCTGGGCCTGCCACAAACCGCTTTGCCGGCCTTGCCAAAGAACTGGGCATCTGGATCGTATTGGGCATGGATGAGAATCGCGCGGGGAAGTTGTTCAACACCGCGATTCTCATGAATCCGCACGGAGAGATCGTGGGCACCTATAGCAAGGTCCATCTGCAGAACTGGATGCTTGCCTCGGGGGTGAACCACGGCGACAGTTTTCCCGTTTGGGAAGTTGAAATTGCCGGGGTAAGAACGAAGGTTGGAATAGAGATCTGTTACGACATTCAGCATCCAGAGGCCACTCTCGAGCTCGCCCTGGGAGGTGCCGAGATTGTCTTCAATCCCTACAGCACCGAAGATTTCTCCCGGCCTCTCCTCGTGCACTTGTACCAAACACGTGCGCTCGAAAATCGTGTCTTTATTGTCCGCGTGAACTACGGCGCTCCCCACAACTCCGGAACCAGCTCCATCATCGACTTCGAAGGGTCAACGCAGGACGAACTTGATAAGGCCGAGGGTGTTTTGGTAGGCGGCCTGAACCTCACGGCTCTCCGCAAGGTGAGGAATGAGTGGAATCCGGTTTACGGCCTTCCGAACCGTTACCCACCTGCCTACAAGCGTCTGGGGACAGAAAGATAATAGCAGCATTCCAGCCGGGCACAGACATCTGTCGATCGCGCACCTCCAAGATCCGGTCCACCAGCTCCCAAACGACGGGTGTATGGCAAATAAAGACCACTTAGTGAAATCCGCCAAGGTCCATAGCCCGGCGCAGCATGCGCACGTACTCCTTGCCATTGGCAGGATCCAGAGCTCCCACCGTTTCGTCCCGGAACAGAGTTTCGTGACAAATGCCTTCGCCCTGCCGCATGTTGTGGATGGCGATGCCCAAGTTGACGGCTTCGTTGACTAAAACGAACTGCCCGCCTGGAAACCCTTTCACCGGTCACAGACGCTTTTCTCGTGTACTGGGGTTTTGCTGTGTGTAAATAAGCCTGCAAAGAGTAAGGGATCTGTTCTGATCCTTCGCGACAACGGTTAGCCCTGCCAAACCCTCGCAGACTTGGAGAGTATGCCCCATCTAATCTCAAGCGTCTGAGATGGGATCTACTTCTACAGAGGAGAGTGACTGGGAACGAATTCCCACAAGGATGGGGTCGGAAGGCGAATATGTGTTTTACATAATGGGGTCAAGCCCGGAAAACGGATTAAGCGTTTGACATTTGGGCGATGGGGAGAGGACGATGGGTGAGTGAGCGGTTGGGGATGGGGGATGAATCACACGTGACGCAAGCCATCCGGCAGGTGAAACAGGCCGCTGAACCTGGTCTGGCGAGATTGAAAAGGCAGATTCAAGAGCAGGCAGACGAAAGAGCCGCCCCGTCATAATTATGAATACAATTCAGAATTCCGGGCTTGACCCCTTTACGTTAATCAAGGAGCGCGCATTGATTATTGGTTCGTTCAAACGAATTTCGCCTCGCAAGTTCCTGTGCAGGGCTGTCGCCGCCGCGCTCGGCTTTGTCCCGGTGTTCTGCGGTACTCTTTTCCAGGTTCAGGCGCAAACGGCTCCGCAGGCGGCCACGGTCTATCAGGGGGCCACGGTCCATGTTGACGTGACCCCGGAGCACATCCTGAATACGGTCAATCCCGACACGGCCACCGGGGCGTGGATGGACGACTTGTCAAAGACGCAGGTGGACAATCTCAGCAAACCCGAAACGATTCAAGGGATCAAAAACCTGGGTTGGGGTTCCATCACCATGCGCAACAATAGCGAGTTGCGCCTGTCCGCATGGCACTGGAACGAAAACGGTACATGGAGCGATCCGGCCAGCAAGAGCGGATATTACACAGGTAGCGCTGACCTGGGCGAACCGATCCACTACGGCTATTCCCATTCGTTGCCCCATCGCAATTTCATGACCAGCGGCGATAGACCTTTGGTGGCCGGTTTTCAAAGCTATTGGAAGAGCAATCCTTACCTGACCAGCCATTTCACGGGCGAAAGCGACGTACTGCACCCGCAATGGGTCGTGATCGATATGGGCATGGCCCGGCCCGTCGATGCTATCCACATCCAATGGGTCAATCCCTATGCCGTCACTTATGTGGTGCAATATTGGATCGGCGATAACAACGCGCTGGACTGGGACATGGGTCCCAATGGCGTGTGGAAGGCTTTCCCCTCGGGCACGGTGAACAACGGCACGGGTGGGGACGTGCATCTTAAACTTAGCGATCAGCCGATTACCGCCCGATTCGTCCGCGTTTTGATGACGAAATCCTCCAATACTCCCGACACGCATGGTGCGCAGGACATTCGGAACTGCGTGGGTTATGCGCTCCAGACGCTGTCAGTCGGGAGGATGGATGCTGGAGGGACCTATTCGATCGTCTATCCAGCGACGGGTGTGGAACCGGGACCCTCGATGGGACGCCCGGGCCGGGGTGGTGGTGGCGGTGGAGCGGGCGGGGCCTTTCCCGGGTCGGCGGGAGATACCGCGGGGTCCTTCTGCGCTTCTTCGATCGACCCCTGGCACGAAGCCGGTAATCTGATCGCCGGCGGCGGCGACGAATACAACGGCATGGACAATTTCTTCACCAGTGGATTGACCATGGGTCACCCGGCGCTGGTTCCATGCACGGTGATTTATGGCACGCCCGAGGATTGCGCCAATGAGGTTGCGTATATCTACAAGCGCGGTTACCCGGTGGTGGGAATTGAGATGGGGGAGGAGTGCGACGGTAAGCACACCATGCCGGAAGACTACGGTGCGCTCTACTGCCAATGGGCGGCGGCCATCCACAAGCTGACTCCCAGCGCTAAGCTGGGCGGTCCGGTTTTCGAAGGCGTCGATAAAGACATCACCCTTTGGGTGGACAACCAGGGCCGGACTTCCTGGATGGGCCGATTCGTCGATTACCTGAAGACCCACGGACATCTTCAGGATCTCTCGTTCATGTCCTTCGAACACTATCCGTTCCTCGTCAATGGCTTCACTCCACCGAACGACTGGGACACGCTTTACATGGAACCGGGAATCATGAAGCACGTCCTGCAAATGTGGCGTGACGATGGCGTCCCCAGGGACGTGCCGCTGATTATCTCCGAGAGCGGAATCACCGCCGGCGGAGGCGAGAGGGGTTACATGGGCGTGACGGGCAATTCCATCTGGGAATGCGACGCGTTTGGCACGTTCTTTGAACAGGGAGGCACGGCGTTCTACCGACCGGCGATCAATAATGGCGCCAGTGGTCGCCGTGGCGGTGCGGGCGGCGCTCCCGGCGGCGGGGCCTATGGCACGCCGCAATACACTCCGTTCACTTCCGCGCACATTATCAACCTGGAGTGGTTGCAACACGGCGCGGGAGCGAATCAGATTTTCCCCGCCTTGGCCGACCTTATGGACGCCGCCGGGCGCAATGTGATTACCTCCTACGCGGTGCATCGCCCGGATGGAAACTGGTCGTTAATGCTGATCAATCACGACCTGAATGCGGCTCACCAGATTCACCTTGTCATCGACGATGCGAATCATGTGCAGCATTCTTTCGCGGGGCCTGTCGCCCTCGTGCAATACTGCAACACCCCCAGCGAGAACAAGAACACGACGATGACCCCAAGCCCCGACGGCATGTATACCCTGCCGATCGGCTCGATCACGGTGATTCGTGGAAAGTTGCAGTGAATTCAATGGATTAAAAACAGGCGATGGCTCGCGGTCGATCAGCCAAGGCACAATCATCGGTCGATAGGACTATGAGCGGCCACCTCATTTGCGCAGTAACTTGAAAAAATCGTGATCGCGCAGGGCCTCCCATCGGGCACACAATCATTCTGGTGGGTTTCCGCCCCTATCTACATCTGACGGGTCACAAATCCCTGGCTTTCAAACATGGTATCCGCCTCACGGTCAGGCTCTGGAAAGGCGGGCGGTGAAGGTAGAGTCAAGCTGCCTGAGCAACCATTTTCTCCGCTTTGGCCTTGGCCCACGCCGCTGGTGTGAACTCTTTGATCTGGGTGATCTTGGCCGCCGGCAAACATGTGAACAAATCTCTCGCCGAACACTGAAAGCATCAGCCCCAATTGAGGCGTCTGAGAAGTTTTCTCTGAATAGAAACGCCCGCTAAGAGGCTAAGGGATCTGTTTTGATCCTTCGCCAAAACGGCAAGAGTTTGAGCTGGTGAGCTACCACCATACCTGGGCTGAGGACCGCGTGTATTTTCAGCACGCTCCTGGGCGACTGCGGTCGTTACCGGTGGGTTGGACCAGCTTGACCGGCTTTGACGAACGGCGTGATCCGAGGGCCGTTTCCAGCACGGCACCACATCCAGCGCGTCAGCCCTGGTCGTCGGCAGGCTGGCCCCGGCCCCTAGGGAGCGGCTCGCTTGATCTTTAGGTGTGATATGGACTGCAGCTGTGCTGCGCCCACACGGTTCCTGCGAAGACCAAGCATTTGAGAAGTTGCAGGATGCCTCTGGCGGGAGCGCTCAACCGGGTTAGGTCATGGTTCATTGACTGCACTCATTTGACCACCCCGCAATGCCGCAATCCCTGCTGAAAATAAGGCACTTAGCTCCCACCATAAGGCCGACCTTTTGGACCAGCGCCGGAATGCGCCAAGAGGGCTGGGATCAACCCGGTCGGGTTGTGCCGGCGGGCTCGTTGCCGAGAGCCGGGACCTACGGCTTCTTGCCTTGGAATAAGAGGGCAGCGAATTCCGCGAGATTGCGCCGCCAGACCATCCATGTGTGGGCGCCGGGCGTTTCAATGTCAACATGCTCGATTCCCTTGGACTTGAGCCAGTCGCGGAACTTTCGGTTGGGGTCAATCAGGCGGTCCTCGGTCCCACAGGCAATCCACAGCAGGCGCAGTTGCGAATTGGCTCTGGCGTCAAGCGCCGGAAAGGTCTTGTCAAAGTCCTGGCCGAGCCCGCCGGAGCTGAAAGCGCCGATCCACGCGAAACGGTCCAGGGTGTTCAATCCCGTGAAGAGAGACTCCGCGCCGCCCATGGAAAGCCCAGCGATAGCTCGGGACTGGCGGTCCGGCGAAACCCGGTAGGTCTTCTCCACTTGCGGAATGACCTCCGTCAGAAGGGCCTGGCGGAATCGGTCCATGTTTCGCTCGACGAGACTGGCATCGCGAAATGCGCGGGAGGTGGGGGACAGGATCTCCGGGGCGCCGTAACCGAGGGGCATGATGACGATCATGGGCTTCGCCTTCCCCTGGGCAATCAGGTTGTCCAGAATCACGTGGGCACGCCCCACGGCGGTCCAGCCGCTGGCGTCGTCGCTGAACCCGTGCAGGAGGTAGAGGGTAGGGTAACGCCGCTTCGCCTTGGGATCGTAGCCCGGCGGGGTATAGACGTAGAAATCGCGGTCATCTCCCACGGTCCCTGACCAGTAAAAGTGGTGATGGATAGTGCCGTGGGGCACGTCGGTGATCTCCCACACCGTGGAAGGCGGACCGGGCACATGCACGACGCTCTGGGTGTGGAGCAGGTTGGGCTTCATGAGCGGATTCGACGGGTCGATCAGGGCAACGCCGTCGGCCGCGAACGAGTAGCCGTAGAGATCGGGCTCCAGCGGGTCAGTCGTCACGCTCCAAACGCCTTGCTCGTCCTTCTGCATGGGCACCGCCTTCGTCCCCTCGCGCTCCAGCGAGACCTGCTGGGCGTTCGGAGCACGGAGGCGAAAAGTGACGCTTCTGTCCGGGTGCACCTCAGGCGAGATCAAGGGCAGCGGAGGCGACTGAGCATAACCGGCAGCCACGGTTCCAAGGAAGAGCAGGACGATAAGCAAAAGCTTGTGTCTCATATCGGTGGTCATCCTTTCGAGGTACGGAATTTTCGCCAAGGCCGCGTTCCGAGCCGATGTGACGAGCGCCCCTTCCGTAAGCCTCTTTGCGGCTTTACAGGCTGCGGAAAAACGCTGGTTTTTTGCTTTCCGGTTCTCTGGCGAGCTGATCGCTGGCCGTTTTGGGCTGATCCGCAGGGATCTGCGAGGTTCGTTTGGGTCTCTGGAGCCCGT